>Ga0099825_1005646_pt1 | contig 15979 bp, 8 predicted proteins | sample SiratroredBW_FD_76838 | JGI IMG/M metagenome (GOLD analysis project Ga0099825, IMG submission 76838) | Root nodule microbial communities of legume samples collected from California, USA - Siratro red BW | ecosystem: Host-associated > Plants > Roots > Nodule | place: USA: California | collected...
ATAAAAATATAAAAAAAAAAAAAAAAAAAAATATATATATATATATATATATATATATATATATATATATATATATATATATATATATATATATATATGGAATGATTGTGGGTATATGAATCATTATAGATGTGCATTCTCCTCATCACCATGTAAGCTATGTCAATAACTAATATGTTAATTGCTAATTATAATAAACAAGTACTTAACTACTTAACTTATTTTATAAATCAACATGAACAGAATTGTATAACTGAAACCTCATTACCATTCATACATCCTTCCAAAATATCTCTTGGATAGATAATAGTAAATAGATATTTAATTATTGGAGTTGTTCATAAATTAAATGTAATTATTAACCATGTGTAACAATTTACGTGGAGTAGTAATAAAAGTGTACACAAGTTTCCCACTCCTTAAAACTTGGCCAGAGCCACTTCTTATGAAATTAAATTTCATTTCAATATCAAACTTACTAAGAATAAAGTGGAGAAATGTCACTTATTAGCAACTTAATAATAACCAACAACAAACTGGTTTTTTAGGAAAAAAAAAAAAAACTAAATCAGACGACACTTGTTCTCTTTCCCACCATTGACCATAAGGGACAAATTCTAATAGAACCTAGAAGTGAAGGTCCAAGAAAAAACGTTGTGTATTTCAACCAGTTGTCCCGTGGCACCGGAGAATCCAACCCTAACCCATTCTGGCAGAACAGTTCTCAAATCAATCACAAACGAGAGACTAGTCTCATTCACAAGGCTTCCAGGGTATCTTACAAGCACGTCTAAAATTTTCTCCACAGGCTCATAGCTCACAGTGGCGTATGCAACAAACACTTTCCCAGTGTTGTCAGTTTCCCAATTCTCCGTTGTGGCCGAGGCAATGGAGTTAACATCAATTCCTACATGGGCAGAGGGAGGATCCCAGGGGTTCCCACCGAAGGAGTCAAATTCCACAGCCACTATTTGATTCTGGTATACGTTTAGGGCAGAGTCAGGACTGAAAAGTCCAAGGAATCCACCACTTGAATTGTTTGGGATGTTGGAGTTGAAGGGGGCGAGGAAGAAGGCAATGCCGTCTGCAAAGAGGCCAGGACCGTTTGGCGCAACAACAAAGGAGAAGGTTGTGTTGAAGGCTGCGAGCTTTCCAGTTTTGGCATCCCAAAGGTGCACGGGTGCAGCATAGGATGCTCTGCCAGCGTTGTTGGGTGTCACAGGTGTAAGCTTTATGGCCCCATCTGAAATATAGGCATCACCTTCGAGTGCAATAGCATTTGTGTAAGACCCAAAACTGGAGAATGAGAAAGAAGCTGACTTCACGTTTTGGGTTAGCGCAAGGAAGGAAAGGATGATAGTAAAAACAGATACGAGGTTTTGAGTTTGAGTTCTTGAGTTGATGGCCATGGTTGTGCTGTCTGAAGTAGTAAATTAATGTGATGATAGATTGATAAACGTTATACGCAATGTTCCGCTTTATATAGACATGGTAGAGAGGGTTTAGGAACGCAAAGAGTAAGATAAAAAAAATGGAGAAAGAAAGGCCAAAAAGATTGATGAAAATGATGGAGGCAGGCCTGCGGCCAGCAAATATGATTCTCATATTAAGAAGCCAAATGACTTGCATAGGACACATTAGACGTGTTTGGAGTAAGTGAAGGTGATTAATACAATGCTATTCTGACTTTGAATGTAATCAAGTTAGCGTATATTCCTGTAGGTACACGCAAGAGTGGAAGTAAAACTTAAAACCAAGCACGTATAACTAAATACAAAAATTAGCTTATTTTGTCTCTGATAATTGGAAGAGCAAAAATATGCCTAGTCTCATGATCTGTTTTAAAGATAGCAATTAATATATAGTATTATTTTGTTAAAATACACATGATATAATTTACATATTAATCATTTAATTAAAAATTAGAATTAGTTCTGTTAATATAACTTTAATTTTAAAATATGAACTTACATTTTACTTTTTGGAATTAAAATTACTAATTAAAGCGGAGAAAATATTGTGTTGCTAATTGAACTAAATCTAAAAATATTTGAAATCGAAATGCGGTCGGACTAATATTTTTTACACTTTTTTTGTTGTTGGATCAAATTCCATCGAACGACCCATTTTAAGATTTATAAATAATAAAATTTTCATATTAAGCTTTATTTATATTAATTATAATGTACTTTATTAACATTATAACATAAATTCTTGCATAATAAAATCTTATATCAGTCAAAATATGCATTAGCATAATATCATACTAAAAGTAAAGATTCACAATATCTACATTATAATTTACGTTAGTTTGATAAATATTACGAGAATGGGGTTGATCCAATATATGTCTGTTATATAGTGTATGTCATTTATTTTTTAAATTTTGTTATGAATATTTACAACAATTCTACACTTGTTTATATATTAAATATACTGTACTTTTATTTTAAAAATAATAGTTTATTTCAATTTAATACTTTTACTATTAAAAAGTGGTTGTTATTTGATTCGAAAAAAAAAAAGTTGGATGTCAAGATATCATTTCCCTTTTTTTATTGACTAGCTGCACTCTACCAAAATTAAAGTATAAAGTTTCTTAGGAGTAGGATATGTATTTATGGTGAAGTTAGAACAAAATTAATTTCATGAGTATTTGAAGAAGTAATATATATTTTCTTTGGAGGAATTTCATTCTATATGGAAAACCATTTACAATCCACTTATGGTAAACTTTCATCAATTGAATTTTTATAAATATTTTTAAAATTAAATATATCTATTAGAAACGGAATTTCTTCGGAAGAAATAAAATAAAACATACATAATTTATATTGATATAAATGTAAAAACAAAATAATTAAAATTAATAAAAAAAATAACAAAGTGATAATTACTGCTAGGGATAATTTAAAAGCATACAATTTAGAATGACTTAAATATTAGTAAGGAATTTTTTTTATTTTTAGTAAGTTAATTAATTGAGTCATTTTTAAGGATGTGTTCTGTAGTAGTCGAAATGGCGTGAGCGTATGAATTTTTGTAGTAATTTGTTACGTACTATGCAAGAAATAAGAGTTCACCAAAATTAACAAAGTAAATACATTATTATTAATTTATAACACCAAGCTTGGGCTTTTAAGGAAAACACAAACGCATAACAGAATCCACAGAACAGTGACAATTCAGAATTGTAGAGTTGGTCCTCTGATTACAGATCATTATTCTCTTTAGAGGAGGTACGTAGGTGTCCCTAGATACGTGAACCGAAAGTCCAAGAGAGAATGTCATGGGTCTCAACGCTATCACCAGTGGCACCGGAGAACCCAATTCTCACCCATTCCGGCAGAACACCCCTCAGATCAATTGTTCTTGAGAACGAAGATACAGTGGGGGGTTCGGTACCATACCACCCAACGCTCACACTCAACTCTTTCGTCTCCGAATCGTAGCTAATGGCAGCTTTTCCAATCGAACCTTCAGGAACTGAATTAATAGGCCAATCTATGGCCTCCACAGACTCAAGGGTGTTGATGTCCAGACCCAGATGAGGAGCAACGGCAACAGGGTTGGGATCCCATTCATTTCCGAAGCTGTCAAACTCAATGGCCACAATCTGATTTTTCTCGGCGTTGAAAGCAGTTTCGGGACTGAAGAGTCCGAGGTACCCCCCAGATGAATTGGTGGGAATGGAGGGGTCGGCATCGAATGGTAAGATGAAGAAGGTGAAGCCATCAGCGTGGACTTGTGAGCCGGCGGAATCAACCACAAAGGAGAAGACAGTTTCGATGTCTGCAAGTTTCCCTGTGGTTTTGTCCCAGAGACGGACGGGGGGAATGTAAACAGCACGACCAACACTGTGTTCGCGAATGATGGGAATGCCGTATGGTCCCTTGTCTCTTCTAGTCAATCGTATTGCACCGTCTATTGCACGGGCATCGCCAAGGAAACCAATGTCGAATTGTGTTCCTGGCTCGAATTTCGAAAAGCTGAATGAAAGTGAATCTGACTTCACGTTCACAGCCAACACAAAACACAAGCAAATCATCGGAAGGGGAAATGAAGGTTGTGTTTTAGCCATGTTCACACCTCAGAGATTACTTCCAAACTTAATTGATTGGGGGTGCATGCCAAAACCCAGAAAGTTTACTTATATATAGCCTCGCTCAGCCCTGCTAAATCACCAAAATTAATAAAAAATAATAGTTTTCCAACAATGCACCTTACATAGTAATATGTGGTCAAAACAAAAAGGTGAAAAATCCTAAGAATGCTTTATAGGTAAATCTCGAAAGATTTTAGTCAATATTAGTTTGGACCACTATAGCAGTTGTCCTAAATATATGTCGTTCTCAGATCACTACAAAAGCAAAAGGTCTTACATATTTATTTGTTTATCATGAATAAATATTTACCTAAATGAGTAAAAAATTGTCTACAGCTAACTTAACGATACTTAAAATCTAACTACAAACCGTAAATTGAATAGGTCCCAATGAATGTGAAAAAGAGTTTATCCTCGTTCTAATCACCGTTCATCCGCTTCGCTGTCTAGTGTAAAACTATGTAAATTGTTTGGCCACTTCCGCTGCTGCACAATTTAGTGAATTTCATCCTCTCAGCGGACCAAAACCTCTTTGCATATGTATATCTAGTGGGTTGACACTTTACCATTCTCAACGCCATGGCTGCTTTGTACAACACAAAGCCCGTTTTCTTGCTCCTCATCCCCCTCCTAATGCTGCATCGCAGTTCAGACACATCTTTCAATTTCCCCACCTTTTCAGGGCCAAAAGCTAACACCCTACTAACCTTCCAAGGCGATGCCTTTGCATCAGGGGGTATCATACAACTAACACAAGTTCTGAATAACGGCACAATCGTGGCCAACAGTGCTGGCAGAGCCACCTATGCTCTACCCGTGCGTCTTTGGGATGCAGAAACTGGTAAGACGGCAAGCTTCACCACTACCTTCACTTTTCAGATTCTGAATGCTCCGACTTTAGATTTTGGAGATGGGATCTCTTTCTTCATTGCACCGGTCACCTCTGACATGCCCCGTGATGCAGTTGGTGGATACCTCGGACTTTTCAGTCCCGACACTGCTCTAAAACACACCAACCGAAACAAAATAATTGCCGTTGAATTTGACATGCACCAAAATGAATGGGACCCTCCTTTTCCCCACATAGGCATTGATATTAACTCCATTTCTTCTGTAACAACAGTGGCCTGGGAAAATGAACAGCTTGGGATTGCAACAGTATCTGCGACCGTTGCCTATGATCCTGTGGCAAAAAATTTAAGCGCGGTTGTAAGTAACGACGGACCCAGTATCGGGCATGTGATTGATTTGACGACCGTTCTGCCTGAATGGGTCAGCGTTGGGTTCTCCGGTGCCACGGGACAGCTGATTGAACTGCACAAGATTCTATCTTGGACTTTCAGCTCTAGCTTCGATTAGGAATATGCCGTCTGCTATGATAATCACCCATACTTAACGTTGCCTAGGAATCACTCATGATATTTCGACGATTGATTTTTTTTTTTTTTTTTCCTTCTCCCTGAAGTCCTACTTTTAAACGCGGCTTCAACAGTGTAACTTTTTTTTTTTCTGTGAAGTGGTGCTAATAGGCGTGTTTTTATGTTTTTTCTTACAAGTTGTGTACACATGTATGTTTTTGATAAATTAAATATCTATAAACTACTATTACTCTGTCAAAATTAAACCGTTTAATTATTAATTTAATTAATCAAATTATTTATCTTACCTGAATGTAATTTGAAAAATTTAAACGAATAGCACTCAAATATTTATTCTCATAGCACTAAAATAAATTGACTTGAGAATAAATTTTGAATAATAATAACAATAAAAACATTTATTTGTCAGTGTCTATGTGGTCTTCTTAGTTGTTTTTAAATACTTTTATGTGATGCAACGTGAATGTGTGTAGTTGAATATTATCATCATTATCTTCCTTAGCATCATGTTTCTCTTTGATGTTCCATATTTATTGAATCTTTGTATAGATCAATAACAATTTATAAATGATATGCAAAGGGTAGTGTGGTTATACAAGTAGCTAAGATATTGTTCGATAAGTATTCAGTTTAAATGGAAAAACATTATGTGTAAAAAACATATTGATATGAAAATTGAGCAAGCATGTTATGTTGATTATGTATGTATCCGAACATTGTGGGTGGTTAAAAATAAGATTAACCAAATTTGATATATAATGAATCAAGATTTGTTAACTTTAACAGGCAGTCAAATTTCATATATTGATTATAAGTGGTCAAATGTGCTACATAATAGGTAAAGTATACATTTGGTGTACTTGTCCATTGTGTTGGACGAGATCACCTATAATAAATAATAATTAGAGAATAACAAGTAAAAAGTAAAAATGAAATTTAAACTTTAAAGTATATTTTTTAAGATATAAAAATAACTTTTTCGCCAATGGAAACTAATAAAGTTGATTTACATGATATTATTGACTTATTTTAAGACAAAAATTAACTATTTTCATACTTAAATTCTGTTTAATTTTCAATTTTATTTGGTTTTTGTTAATAATTGATTATAAGATTCAGAAAAAGCATTTGATTGATAATTTCTGGTAGAATTTGAATAGAAAAGCAATGGATTAGAAGAAGGATGATTGAAGCCTTGAAGGATTGAGAGAAACGAGTAAAAATTGAGCAAAGGACGCTAAGCCCGACTCAGTGAATCTGATCCCAGTGCAAGAGAACCCAAGAACAAGTTCAGAGAAATGTGTTCGACACACATGTCATGGGCCTGGCCAAAGTTGGGCTTTAGAGCTTGCAGTAGTAACAAAATCCACTCACGCTTGATGCAGCTGACCTGGACCGCGCGTGAGTTTCGAAATTTAGAGTTTACTTAATAAACCTTTCACATTAGGGTTTGGATTTTAGGTTATTGGAGATCGAAATTCACTCTTGGAAGGTAATCTTAGGATTTCTTTTGGAGTCTTCTTCATATTCCGTTACTCTTTTGTAAGTTTAGTATTCTCATGTCTATAAGGAGTTAAATTCTATGTTGTTGAGGTAGGTTAAACAGTTATGAACTCTCATGTAATTATTTTTGCTTTAATGTTTATGTCTTTTCTTTCATTATATTAGTATTTTAATTCTATACATAGTGTTTATTGTGTTGATTTATAACTTGATTATTGATTCTTGATAGTATTGAAAAATATCTCTTGCATCTAGATTTGAATTAAATTACTCAATGAAAACTTGTGTTTAGGAATAGAGAGTGATTCAATCGTTGTCTTAAAACCCTTGTGAGAATGCATGAATCATTTATATAATTGATCCATGAATTCATGGTTAATAGATAATCTTACGCTCATCTATTGAAGAATTAGGGTTGAGTTTTTTTGTGGGTCAACATTGATTAATGATAGGAAAGAAAGTAAACATTTTAGTACATGAGAGTGAAGATTGGTGAGATTTAACCCTAGCAAGTTCATAATATTATTGTTAATCCTTTTTCTGCATTCAATTGTTGATAAAAAAATAAATTATTTTTTTAATTGTTTTTAAATTTTTGTACATAACATCAAATCATGGAATTGTTCTTAAATATGAATTTATTATAATTGTATTTATTTTCTTGTATTGAACAAATCCTTTGAGAAGAACAATAATTTTATTACTTGTTACATTGCGAATTAGCAAAAATAGGCTAACAGAAACAAAGACCTACAACAATGTTTTCAACAATTAAAGGCTTAATATTGGGAGAAATGCATGTAATATGATCCCAAGTTCATGACTACTAAAGTAACGTGTAACTGTTAGTATTTTCTTGGTTGAAGTCAATTTCATGATCTAAAACATGATATAGACATGCCAAAACTACTAACCTACAAATGTAATTTGACATGTAATTAAGTGAAAAATAAGTTTAGGCAAAGTTCAAGAGGGGGTGAATTGAACTTTTGAACATTTTTCGCAAAATTACCTTTTATAGATTGGAGAATGAAAGTTCTTTAATGAAACAACTAAAAAATGATATTAAGAAGTTGAAAACAAAAGATCTATAAATTCCATAACAGAATCAATCAATTGAAATATTTAACAGAGCTGGAAATAGTAAAAACCAATTTACTGGAATTACAAAATCAATCAATTGAATACAGTTCAAGCAACCAAACAGTCCAGCAATTGACTGATACTAGAACTTAAACCAGATTAATCTGAAACCAGTCAATCAATACAATATCAGATATAGAAACAGAAGCAATTTATTGAATTGAAATGTATTTCAGAACAATCTAAAAATAATCAGATGAACAATATCAGCAGCAAACTAATGATAATTCTCACAGCAGAACACTTTAGATTAAAGACAGCACAAGAAATAGTACTTGTTTCAAGAAAACTTGTTTCCAGAAATTAAACAATAAATATATGAAATAATAAGCACTCCTGAATTGTCAAAAAACAGATTCAATTGATTATTAAGAAGAAATAACAATTTTACAACTGCTCAGAAATATTGACAGGACAAATAAATAATCACGCGCTAAGATCAAAGCGATAACAAAAAAGATAAGTGTTCAAGAAGAGGGAAAGAAAGATCAAGAACACAAGATTTTGTACTGGTTCACCCTTCCTTAAGGGTTACGTCCAGTCCTTTGCCAACTAGCAAAGAGTTCCACTAAAAAGATCACCACGATCAGTTTTACACAAATTACAATACTTGCAACCCGCAAACAACCACTGCTCCCAGCAGTAAACAACCTACTAAACCCTTCAGCAACTGTCTAAGTAATGCAGAACCTACTGCACTAAACCTGTTACAATTACAATCCCTATGTAATTCGTAACACAACTCTCACAATAATAAGGATCAATCAATGAAACAATAACAATAGTGAATCCACTCAACAGATTACAAATGTATTAAGAACAGAGTAGAAACACTTAGCTCTGGATTAAGATCACAGTATCATGAATTCACATCCAAAGCAATGCTCTAAGATTAGTGTTCTTGATGAAAATTGATTGCTAAAAGATCTAAAGAGGTATGCGCGTTTTTCTCTCTTGAAAATTTCACAAGTATTCGCTCAAATGACTTAGTTGTTTTGCGTGCTTGACCTTTACATAAGAAAGTTGATAATAAGTTTTGTTAAGACTTCAATCGGTTGTATCAATAGTTCAATCGATTGAATTTTTTGTGACTTAAAGAAAATTCATCAAGTTCAGATTCTAAAAACAATTTACTGAATTCCTTTATGAAATAGTTTTTCAAAGTCTGAATTATCCTTATTTAGAACCTTTTAATGATTTGTTTAAGCAAAAATAAGTTTGGAGCTTACTTTGAATTATGAAACATGCAACATATGATTTTAACCAACACCAAACTCATACACACACAACCTAAGTCTAGAACCAAAACTCCAATAAGCTTTATAAATCTTCATGTAATCCACGTAGCTAGCAATGATCCAATGTAGACTCCATTCTTGTGTAGATTTCTTCAAATCATATAGCAGCTCTTGGTGCTAACAATCTCTCCCAATTTGATGAAAGCAAACAAGTGTGTGTTGAGTTACATTTCTTCAACCTGAATAAACTGAACCCTAGAGTAGTTGATTAGTAATCTGTAATCTCAACAAGTTTAGAACAAAAGTAAAATGAACTGATTGAATTGAAACAATTAATTATTTTTCCTTAGGTTTTCAAACCAGTTCAAATCAAACTTTTCTGAAAGCATGTAATTGCTCCCCCATACTTCATTATCCCTTCAAAGTGTGTAAAGAAAATTAAACAATATTAGAAATAAGCTCAGTATTAACAATAGAAATACATAACTTCATTAGATATTAAGTATCCGGCCTACATATATGAATTATGGGCAACCAGATTACTACATCATTAAACTAACTAGAGAACCATCGTAGTAGAGTTGGATACACCAGCAGGTAACAACCTCTCTTCAGTTTCAGTAACAACATCACTAACACCAGCACCTCCAGCTTCTTCAACTGGCTAATGATCAAGACTGTCATAATCATCTTTGCAGATCCAGTGATCATGATTAATCTTTGTCAATCCTATCTTGCTTAGTGTTGTTGCACTAATCTCATTTTACGATTTCACCAATTCCACCACTTCTCCTTCAGTATCGATCTCAAAATACTCAATAAAATGAGATATGAGAACAACATAAGGAATCTTGTATTCAACCTTCCTCCTTATCTTGATAATATGTTCTTTGATCACACTAACCCAATTTACTTGAATTTTTCCCATCAAGCAGTACATGAGCATGAGATCTTCTTCAATTAGTACTGCATGATTGAATCCTCTGGGTGTCAACAGCCATATGACAATGAAGGCAATGATACGTGGAGTTATGGCTAGTCCACCAACTGAGTAGCTTCTGGATTCAGTGTTTGTGTTCCTTAAGCATGACTTAAAGAACTACGCCTTGTTGAATCTTTCCAATCCAACAACATAACTCCTCCCAATTGGAATTCCATCATTCTCAGTCCAGCAATTGCCAGCCACAAATATATCAATTATTTTGACCTGGGAGTATATTGTATCCTCGTCGTACCACATATTGGTAAGGAACACCTTAACCAAATCAGGATACACGTTTCCTGAAAGCCTCACAAATTTCTCCAGTTTCTGAAACTTTAGACACTCTCTGACTTCATCTTGCTTTTCCTCTTTCAACCATAGCATCCTAAGGAACTTAGGAGCAATTATCACTTTTCTGCTGTAATCTCTGTGAAATTCTTGCATACTCTCATAGTTGCCCACAAACCATCTCTCAAGGTAATCTATTTCACCCGCATGAGATGGTTCAACATTTTTCACACATGCTCTCTTGGTTCATTCCTTTGGTGTGGAAGAGGATGCCATTTCAGAAGGTTATAGAGATAAATATAAGGAAAGGTTGATGTTTTACGCTCACTGAATATCATGAATGCAATGAAGTGGAGTGTGTGTTTAAGTGGTTGATGATAGAGCTATATATAAAACAAGTTATTCTACATAAGACAAATTTTAAATTTCAAATAGATTCAAAGCAATTAACTCACGCAAGCAGTGCATTGAAAGACAACACAGAAAAATCTTTTCAGTTTTGATTATGTAAGCAATAAATTGTAACAGATTTTACTTAGCTTTAGAATCATGTGCAACCTTTGAATAATTTACCCCAATCAATATATGACATGTGGAGCTGAGTGGATTTATCACTCCTCACATGCGCTGTACGTGAGATGCCAGCTCAGCTTGGTCAATGCTTTTTCATTTGAACAGGAATCTGCAGTGGAATCTATGTCTTCCCCATATAGCAGTCTTCCTTGCACTAGTTTATTGTCTAGACGTTCTTAAGTCTCCTTTTTCAACATTCACTTGTCCCAACCAATTGATCAAAAGTTGAACAGGACTAGATATATCACATCAATTGTAGTGGATTCAGAAAAAATTCAGTAAATTGTCTTTATTACACTACAAGAAAAAGTTAAATTACTAACACAATTTTATCAACAGAACTTTATCCGTCAGTAAAATATCATTATCGATGATTTTATCGACGGATTTACTCTAAATTTGTCGGTAATTATCGACAGATACATAAATTCGTCGGTAATTACCGATGGATATAGAAATCCGTCAGTAAATTTATAGACAATCAATTTACTGACGGATTTTAGGTGTTTCCGATGGATTTGTCTTGTCGGTAATTTTGGTTTTTTTTTTTTGTAGTGTTAATAGATCATACACAAATTGCATACATTATAACTAAAAATCAAATATTTATTGGCTGATTTATTTATTTAATATTTTTCAAATCAATAATTTCCAATTAATTTTTGAGAAAATTAAATCTCTCTTTATTAAGAGGCTTTGTAAACATATCAGCCAATTAATTCTCAGAATTAACAAATTGAATTACGCAATTACCATTATTCACATGATCTCTTATAAAGTGGTGGCGTATTTCAATGTGTTTAGTTCTAGAATGTTGCATAGGATTCTTTGTCAAATTTATTGCACTTGTATTGTCACAAAATGAGGGAATTTGAGAAAGAATTAGAACAAAATCACTTAGTTGTTGTTTGATCCATAAACTTTGAGCGCAACAGCTTCCAGTTGCAATGTATTTTGCCTCTGCAGTAGATAGTGCTACACATGCTTGTTTCTTACTGTGCCATGATATCAAACTAGATCCAAGAAGATGACATGTTCCACTTGTGCTCTTTCTATCAATTTTGCACCCTGCAAAATCTGAGTCAGAATAACCAATTCAATTCAGAGATATCTCACTGGGATACCATAGTCCAACATCAATCGTTCCTTTGAGATATTTTAGTATCCTTTTAGTTATCATGTAGTGTATTTTCTTGGGCTTTGCTTGGTATCTTGCGCATAGACATACACTGAACATGATATTTGGCCTACTTGCAGTGAGATATAAGAGTGATCCTATGAATCTTCTATATTTAGTTTGATCAACATTGGCTCCTTTCTCATCAGTATCCAAATAGCATCCAATGGCAATAGGTGTAGCTGCCTCTTTGTAATTTTCCATATCAAATTTCTTCAGCAGCTCTCGCCAATATTTGGATTGACTAAGGAATGTACCATGTTGGAATTGCTTAATTTGCAAGCCAAGAAAATAATTGAGTTCTCCCATCATGGACATCTTAAATCCACCCTGCCTAGCTTTAACAAACTGCTTACATAAAATTTCATTAGTTGAACCAAAGATAATATCATCAACATAAACTTGAACAAGTATAATATCATTGCATGCTTTCTTAATGAATAATGTCTTATCTGTTTTTCCTATTTCATAGCCTTGAGAAAGAAGGAAATTACTCAACCTCTCATACCATTGTCAAGGTGTTTGCTTCAAACCATATAAAGTTTTCTTGAGTTTGAAGACATAATCTGGATATTTGTGATCTTCAAATCCAAGGGGTTGACTCACATAGACTTCTTCATCAATTTTCAAATTAGAACTATGTGAATCCTGATTTTTCATCCTGTTTGGAAATATGTAGGACCAAGATCAATCCTTGTCAAGCCCAAAAAATAAAAAATATATTTTTCTTTGTTGTTTGTTTGTTTATTGTTATTTTAGTTTGCATTTTTGTATATATACTTGTTTATTTTATTTGTTGTAATTGTGATTATATTGTAATTATGTTTGAGAAAAATAACATTTTAAAAATCTTTAAACTACAATTGATTGAATAGCAAACGCAAACAATTAAAATCAATTCACAAAATAACAATTGCATAATTCAATCAATTAAATAGACATTCAATTAATTGCAAAACCCCACAAAATCACAGCAGCAACAAGTATAATTGATTAAATCCGAAAAATAATTAATTGGTACTTCAAAATTGGAAAATGCCACAAATCAAATTTACAAAGATACTAGAAAACATAATATGATACACACGTGGAATCTCATAATACCAAAACCAAGTTACAAAATGACATAATTATGAGAGCAGAATGGACAATTATGCAATTTACAAAAAATCAATCAATTGAAAGCTGAAATAAATTAATTGAATTTTTTGACAGATTTGAGAAAACTGTACAGAATCAAATGCGAGTCATAATAGGGTCAAGAGAAAGCAAGAACACCAAGAATTATACTGGTTCACTCTTTCTCAAGAGCTACATCCAATCTACTTGCCAACAAGCAAAGAAATTCACTCAAGAACTCAAAGTTCAGTCAATATACAACATAATACACTTGCAACCTACAAGAAACCCTCTGCACCCTGTAGAATATCACCTTTAAAACCCTACAGAGAATACAAAACCTGTGCAAAACTCTACTGCACACCTACAAATGTAAACCCTATACAATTTGTAGACTAAACACTCTCAAACACATGAAAATTACAAAACCGAAATAAACTCTGCACATACAACAGTCCAATGACAGAAAACTTCATTGTTTCATTTCTCTTTGTTTTATCAGCCAGAAAAATATATAGATGAATAGAACACTTAGAGTACTCCAATTCGTATACAAATGTTAAAGTATTTACAAAGGGTAATTAAATACCCATCATTACATATCATTCTCCTCTAACCATACCATAAACCATAGGTAACAAGTTTAAATTGACTATAAGAGTTTAACCTTCCTGTTTAATTATAAATTATTGTGCAAAGTGTTGGGTTGTTGGTAATGCTTTTGTCTTCTCATAAATTTCCCTCCCCTCTATTTCAATTTCTTAATCTCTTATATGTTAATCTCAGTATATAAATTTGTGTTTCCTCATCCTTCCATATCTACTCATCCTCCCTATGTTTATGTAAAACATTGTCTTCCACCTCTCACATCATATTAGTTATAATATTTCTTTCCATTCAAATCACACCTTTCTCTATATCAAGTTCCAGTTCCATTGCGCTCCATCCCAATATTCGACCTCCCCTAAGGTGGCTTGCTTTAAGACCGAATTCATGTATAACCATGGTAGTAGGTTTTCCCAATCCACTTATCTTCCCAAAACCTAATTTTATCACTTATCCCTCTATCCCACCCATTTTTGTGCTCTCCTGCACGTTTTCCTTATGTCTCTCCACCACTAGGAATCATGGCTCCAATCTTTTCTCTCATCTAACGTTGTCCACGACTCATATTTGGCAGTCAAAACCTCTTTAAAAAGATTAGATCTGTCTTTTATAAGTCTCTACTTCCATTTTCCCAATAAAGTCATTAAATAACTCTAAATCCTTAACCCCTAGAGCCCCCTTCTTCCTTAGTTTTACATATGTCATTCCACATAACCCATGCAATATTCCTCCTTTCTTGCCCCTATCCCCATAACAATTTTCTCTATACTCTCCTTATTACTTTCCTCACACTTATTGGCATCTTAACACTATAAGAAATTCTTAATTTACGTTTGGATTATTACATACAGATTTTTATTCGTAGGTAAATTTAGCATTACATGCGTGTCGCGACCTAAAAATCACGACGGGTATAGCGGTCCAAATAAAAACAAATGAAAAGAAAGAAAGAAATGGAGTCGCCACCATAATTTTTTATGACAAAACTATGGAAAAACCAAGAAAAGAATAAGGAATAAGTCTGCGAACTAGAAATGAGTTCGGGAGTCGGTTATGCGTGGGGAAGGTATTAGCACCCCACAGCGCCTGTCTTAAGACAGTACCTTTAATTAAATAATCAAAATCAAACGTGCTTTTTAGAATATTTATTTTTCCCAAAAATATAATATATATAAAAAACAATTAAAAACAAAATAATAATTTTTAAATTAAAGGACCCGACAAGGATTGACCCTGCTCCTACGTATCAACATCCTTAATGATCCAAATATAATTCATCCAGATTCAACACAAATTCAGAATTAAATAAAGTTTCCACATCACAAATCAATATAAACAGATTAAGATGAAGGATGACAATAAGATGCAGCAGTGTTCATAATAATGATCCAATGCCCAAAATCAAACATGTTGATGGCAGAAGCAGATTTTCTTCACTGTCTTTCCTTCACCACTCACGAAAATGTTCTCCTCCTCCTCAATTTCTGGAGATTTCCTTTTTGCTTTTACCCTCTTTCCTCTTTGCCCAGCCAGCTCCTCCTCTCTCTCTACTCTCGCTTCTTCTTCCCTTTTCACTCTGCTCCCGCTTCCCCTCCTTTTCCTTTTTTTTTTCAACCCCCCTTTTACATGTCATCCCCTTTCCGTTTTCTTTCCCCCTCTAACTAATTCCGTTCCTCTCTCTTTCTCTCTCTCCACGTGCCAGCCCATTCTTTGCTCAATTCCTCTCAATTCCTAGCTTGTCATGTGGCGGGCAAAAACTCTCCACTCTTAGCTTGCCACGTGGCAAGCATTTTTTATTCTATTTTTAATTCTTTAATGAGTTTTAAATATTCACTTAGCTTTTAATTATTTTTAAATGCTCTTTAA
>Ga0099825_1005647_pt1 | contig 15977 bp, 4 predicted proteins | sample SiratroredBW_FD_76838 | JGI IMG/M metagenome (GOLD analysis project Ga0099825, IMG submission 76838) | Root nodule microbial communities of legume samples collected from California, USA - Siratro red BW | ecosystem: Host-associated > Plants > Roots > Nodule | place: USA: California | collected...
TTCTTCAAGATTTGAAAGTTTCTTTTGAGCAACCATCTCTTTTATATTGTGACAATGACTCAGCAAGATATATTGCAGCAAATCCAGTGTTTCATGAGCGCACCAAACATATAGAAATAGACTATCACATTGTTAGAGAAAAGTTGAAAAAGGGTCTCATTCATTTGCTTCCCATTTCCACCACAGAGCAACTAGCAGACATTTATACTAAAGCCTTAGGTCCTCAGTATTTCAAGAATATTTGTTCCAAGTTTGGTCTCATCAATATTTGTTCCCCAACTTGGGGGTTCAGAGGATATGGATAGAAGGCTTCTAGAAAGAAACTAATTATGTGATTTTGTCTTTATGATAGAATCAAATTATCATCAATTCTATTTATTTGTTTTTATGACATTATCAGATTGTAATAATTTTATTTTGTTTTCTTTTTTTAGCTATACCTAGAATGGGTACAGTACTTGTATATATTCAGTTCTTTATTTTGAATGAAAGATACAGAAAAACAGAGAGCATGTATTCATTCTCATGTCTTTTGTTCATCTTTGTTTTTCTCTTTATTTTCATAATAATAATTATTGATAACATTTCATCATTCAAATCAGTTAAGATTTATGTGAGATAATAAATATTTAATGAAGGAACAATTCATATTTTGAATCTTCACTTATTTGTAATATTTTAATGAAATTTTACTTGTATTACCCTCGTTCATGCTCAAAGTCATTTTGATACTAATGCTTAATCACTTAATTATTTGTCTAATATAAATTATTATAGAAGGTTGAAATATTATGAACATTGTGGTCGATATCATATTAAATCATGTATATAATCTCTGGACTAAAAAGGTTTATTATGATAAAAATATCTAAATACTAAAATTTGTATATATCTAATATAGATCATTTCAAAATATCAATCTACAATTAATTTAAATAAACTTTAATGAACCAAATTAGCAAGTTGGATTGTATAGTATGCTCACCCTTCTAAAGAACAACAAAAATAATACAACAATTATATTCTTATAATTATATTTATACTTTCGATTTCTCACACTTGTGAATTTTAATGAACCTCATTAAATTATTTTCTTATTTATTTATTTATAAACAAAACATTATTTTAATATGAAAACAATTTTTATAAACAATTTATAGCTATGTTTTTGTCCATTTGAAACTGTCCTCGAAATATTATATTTTAAGTTGTTATGTTGTATACTATGTTGATTGTGAGTTTTCATAGGAGTTGGCTAGTAGTTAGAGAAATAAATGTTAAAAAATTCAGAAGTTCTCCATATTTTCATTCAACAAGACCTAATTATGATTTTTAATCTACATTAACGAAGGTAAGTGCTCACACAAGTATTATTTTTTCCCAATCAAGTACATTTGTTCTATTTTCCTGTTTTCAGTTTTTAATTTTTATGAATATGTATTTGAATCAATTGATTATTATTGATTATACAAGTATGGGATATTCTACAAAACAAAAATTCAACAGGATTAATTATAGTTATTTGTTAAGAAAAATTAATTGATGTAACACGAGATAGTTTAATGTTCTCTTTTAATAGAGTTTTTTTTGCCTTTTCTGTTTATCTGATTTACATTTTCACATTAGATACAAAACAAAGACTTGACTGCTTCTTCATGCACCTCGAAGTCTTTTTCGGCACCTCCAAATTTTCAGAAAATGCCAAACGTGCCCTTTAATAAAATTACGCTTTTATCCTTCAGTTAAATAAAGTAATGTAACACTGAAATTGAAGATGGCTGGGAAGAAGATGGATGTGTGAAGGTGGGTGGACGCTAAGCTGCACTGATTGGTAGCATTCTGCGGCGGTGGGTGTTCTTGGTGGCGGCGGACGATTGCGAGTGCGGCGGCACGACAGAGTAGTGGTGGCACACGTCGTGCGAGGTAAGTTGGGGTAGGATCGGGATTGAGTTACGTAACAGGGGTTCCGAAACTCATTTATGTATTACAAGTGAGTTGCGGAACGTATGGTTCCGCAATGTTTTTTTTTTTGTGTCTATATATTACGGAACAAACCATTCCGCAACACCTTTCGAAGGAAATATGAGTTGCGGAACATTTCGCAACTGTGGAATACTCCTTTCGATAACTCGTATTTCCTGCGAAATTAGTTACGAAACAGGACATTTTGCAACTGTACTGCAAATCCACGATACAAGCGAAATGTCCTGTTCCACAACTCATTTCGTACATCCACTCTCAAATCACAAACTACTTTAAATCTCCCAAATATTTTACAAATCCAAAAATGTATCATACATATCTCAAATAATCCTCATATACGTTGCTTTTAAAGGTTTACAAAATAAAAATGACCACAAAAATGGAACTACGGAATGAGACCTTAGCTTGGAGGTGGCGCTGCACACAGCAAAGATGGAGACAGCATCGTAGAAGAGAGGATATGTGCGTTTTAGGGTTCAAGGATATTTTAGTCTTCATAATAAAAATTTAAAGATAATTTGGTCCAAAATGAAAAATTTGGGGTGCCCTAAAAAGTGGTTGGAGGTGCAGGAAGAAGCACTCCGAAGACTTTTATATGAAACTTATATCTGGTTGAATCAAGCGAAGATGTGCACGTTTTTGTAGTGAAACCAAAACTTCTTTAACGGTGGTGATGTTGGTTGGGCTTTGAACCCAAAATGTGTTAGGATTAGTTATTATTGTTATTTTTATGATAATCATTTTATTTGTAATAGCTTATATTGGATTTGGAGGAGACATTAGTTAAATATGTTATTCGGTATTTATTTTGATTAGTTGTTCAAACAATAATTGTGGCAGTTTAATTGTATAAACTTTATTTACTTTTATCTGTTTTTTTTCTTCAATTTAGGCCTTGATAAAAAAAAGCTTAATGAAACCAATGTGGTCAATGACAGTGTTTTCTTTACTGGATAGGGATATAAATAGCAACGAAGTAGAGTGGAAATAGCAATTACCAATTTCAAGTTCTAATTGAATTGCTGGTCCAACTCAAAAAATGTGTTAGATTAGTGATCGGATACTCTAAGTAGCCCAAATTAGAAGCTCTGCCTACAACTTCAGGTCAATTAATTGATGTTAAAGTTTCAATTTCCGTTAATTTTAACTTGGGATTGAAAGGGATCAAAGATTCTTGCTGAAAATCATGACACCATTCCTATTTTTCGTAGTCTTTTCTTTTATGAGAAAACTAACCATTAGAAAAACCTTCTTTCTTAGTTCAATGAGATAAATTCAATTGAATTCAACAAGGATAGATAGGATACACTATGATAAACTTTAATATTGTTTTAAAAAGTGAACGTAAAATTTTCATTAAATTTCCCAAAACTAATTTTTTTAATGTAAATATTACATCTATTTATGTATTATAATTTATTATACCTATATTTATAGTCGCTAATTTATTATATCGATATTTATAGTCAATTTAAAATCTTCAAGATTATTTTCATAATTTCTAAAAAGAAGAGTAAAGGATGTTAGTTAATATGTTTAGGATTTTTTTATAGAAATTGTGAATATGAGTTATTATTTTATAATTTATATAGATGAACTCAATGTATAGTTATGCATTTTTTTCACTCCTTCGAAATCCTAATAACATTATGGATATTAAGAGACACCACGGTTGTTCAATTAACTTTCTCATACTTTTAATCTTATTTGGCATTTCAATAAGATAAGTTCAATAGGATTCAATGCAATAGACTCTCATAAACTTTAATATTACTTTAAAAAATTTAAAATTTAATTCAATCTAACTAAAATAAGTTTGTAACGTAAAGTTTATACTCATTTACATACTATAATTTGATTATATTAATAGTATTTTGTAACTCCTAAAGAAAGAAAGAGGAAATTATATTAATAGTATTTTGTAACTCCTAAAGAAAGAAAGAGGAAGGAAGAGTAAAGAATGTTAATATATATATGTAGCATTGTTTATAGAAATTATGAATATGAGTTATTTGTTTCTCTTGATTCTTATATTAGGAAGTAGTTATTTTGTTGTTATCTAGTCATGACATAATTAATTTGTGGATCATGTTGTAAGTGTATAGTTGCCCCTTTAACTTTAAATGGTTTAGTTTAAATTAACCAAGGCTAAGATTGTTGCTAAGTGAACCATGTTGAACCTTGTAATGACATTGTGCTGCTGAGTGGCATGAGTTGTTACAAAATTAACATAAGATGTAGGACTTACCCTTTGAGAGAGTATGAGAAAATACATTCATTGTTCATCAAGTTATATCAGCATTTACAGGATCTTGAAATTAACTAACCCAAACCATAACAAAGGATGGAAGAATAACATAAAACAGTAAGCAGCACAAATACAAGCAACACAAATATAAGCTGCCAAGAGATGTGATAATATATTTGTTCCACCTTACAACATTCTTAGTAATTAGAATTAAAATGATCCTAAACCTTGGTTTCCACACTCTCATAATCACTTTTGTCTTCATAGCAATCAGCCACAGCTACCGTTTGCACCCTTTTGTAGGAATATCGACTTGCAAGAAACGCAAACAAGAATAAATTCAGTGTGCTCATGGCTGCCAATAGCCAATAGAATTTGTCCAATCGGCTACTATTCAAATCCTTGCCAAACCAACTCTTCCCACTCTTCTGTGTCAAGTGGTCAACTATTGTTATAAGCATGCTACTTAAGAAACTTGCTGCCCCAATTACACTAAGGTAAAATGCTATGCCTAGGCTTCTCATTGAGTCAGGAACTTGGTCATAGAAGTACTCTTGCAGACCCACAAGAGTAAATCCATCCCCAAAACCAATGATCAGAAACTGTGGTGCCAACCAGAAGATACTCATTGTCAATGAACCCTTCAAGGGATCCCTCTCAACAGCTTCAAGCCTCTTTCTCTCCACCAAAGCTGCTACTATCATTGTGGCAATAGAGAACAGCATTCCAAAACCAATCCTCTGAAGAATGTTTATTCCTCTCTCATTTTGAGTCACCCTTCGTAACACAGGCACAAGGATCTTGTCATATATGGTCACAGAAACTACCATTCCCAAGGCAGAAACTGTGAAGATTGAAGCTGGAGGAATCTCAAACCCGTTACCTATCTTTCTGTTCAGTGTGGTACCTTGTTTGACGAAGAACGTAGCAGTTTGTGCCACACATATGCCGAACGGTATGGTAGATACCCAAATGGGAATCATGTTGATAATAAGCTTCATTTCTTCCACCTTTGTCACAGTTGCTAGATTCCAAGGACTCTGCTTCTCTCCTAAACTTCCATCATTCACAAGAATCGCTGCCTTGTCAAGGAATCTGAAATCAAGTTATACATAACGAATCACGTGTTAACATACACTAAATTAGCATACAAGATAAAATGTGACAAAACATAACACATCAGGTCTGTTCTATGTTTACGGAATAAATCATAGAATTTAACTAGAACACTCTCATATATCATTCAATTATAGATTGTTATGTATAGTTGATTTTGTAGTTCCTAATCAGTTGACCATGTACATATGTTTAAACTGATTGTGTATCAAATTTAATCTCTAAATCATAGTTATATTTTGTTTGTTTGCTTTCAGAGAACAGCAAAAAAAAGTTATATTGTGTTTGTTTGCTTTCCAAATACTAGTATAATTAATACCGAGTCACGCTACTTACTTGAGTTTGTTAGTGTGACACAGAAATCTTTTATTGTTGCCAGTAGACTTGGGAACCTCGTACAATTGAGCAGGATCAGAAGGGTATGGAAGCTTTCTTTTGGAAAAGGAAGCAACAAGAACCTGCAACATTGGAGTCAAGGGACTCCCAGTGGGTACCCTATAACGATAAAATGGCCTTCCTAATACGAAGATGATGAGTGAAACAACCATGATCACTGTGAAGATAATATCAGCAGCTCCCCAGTTTATGTTGTCTTGAATGTAAACAATGAGGGTCACTCCCAGAATAAGTCCAGTGCATAGGGCACAATTCCACCAATTGAAAAAGGACATTTTTTGCCTCCTTTCTTCATCATGATCCTCATCAAATTGATCAGCTCCAAAGCTCTCCAAGGAGGGTTTGTGCCCTCCAGTTCCAACAGATATTAAGTAAATGGCCAGGAAGAAAACCACTTCATGAATTCTCCTTGGTTTAGTGCATAAGCCTGTGTCATCACATGGCTTTAAGCTTGGTAGAAACCAAGACAAAGTAAGGAGAATCAAACCCTGTATTTCATTTATTTTTATCCATGACAACAAGTTTCTATAGTTAGAACATATACAGAAAATGGCCAAATAATAATAGTAATAATATAGTGTGTAATAGTAAGTTGTAATTGAATATTGAATGAGCTTACCATGAGATAGATAATGCTTGATCCAAGCACAGTGGTGTAACGGCCCATGTAAGAATCAGCAATGAATCCACCAAACAGTGGCATCAAAGTTGTGACACCAGACCAGTAGTTCACATTTCTTGCTGCTGTTTTGAGGTCTTGATGCATAACCTTTGTGAGGTAAAGGACCAAACTAGTGGCTATTCCAAAGAAGCTCAACCTCTCGCTGGTCTCAATTGCTGAAAACAAGGGTCCAATCAAAATCGTATGGTAGGTTAATGGAACTTGATGAACATAAACAACTTGTTTCAAAATCGTGAGCTCCGATCACAATCGTTTCTATTTATGTTCCAGGTGGTCACTGCGAAGATCTAGAGGGATTTGGTAACAGATTAATTTCAGAAAGTAATTATTACATTTCTTTCATAAGTCTTTCGTGATAAATCAAAGACAAAACTCGTATAAAATTCACGTATAAGTAAGGAATTTGACTAGCTCATATAAAATCTTAGATTCTAATCTTATGATCACTATTGAACCTAAATGAAACACGAGCCTCATATTTCCTATGAATTCCCCTTTAACTAAGAGATGTGGGTAACCCAATTCAACTAAACAAGAAAAAAGGAAAAGTGAATCTACTGTGTGGATGGTAAATACGGACAAAAAGTTTACTTTTTTTGGACAAATTAAATGGAAGAAATTTGTCAGCTTCTTGTAATTTAATACCATAAGTTCAATCAGTAAAATTAACATTTTGATACACAAAATTGATAAAGTGATTTTAATTACATGCTTGATGCTTATGTGTATTGAAGATATTATTTAAAAGAACACAAAGGTGGATCAATCAACCCTTTGAAAGAGAACAAACTACTTGAGCCACTAATCCCTACTATCTTGTACTTGGAAAATGTCAATTAGACACGAAAGCAGACAGGTACTATTCGATTCTTTGCATTTTGGCAGGCAAAGAGAATCATGGGTTTAGTGAAAGTCTTACATAGGAAAAAAAAAATACTCCCTAGTGGAAATTAGTGTCAGATGCTCTTCTGATAAATATGACAAAATGAAGAAACCATATTATATCATAAATGATGCTGAAATGTCCAAGATTTTGATGGGCACAATTGCTATACATCAACTATATTTTTTCATACTTTTATAGTATATATGTTAAGGATCAACGCACATCAAACTTAGACCCTAGGTTTAGATATGCCTTAGTCTATTTGGTGTTGGCAGAATCAGTGTTTTTCATAATAACTTTTTGGTAACTGAGGAATAAGAAAGAAAAAGAAAAAAAGAAACAAACCTATTAGAGAAAGCTACAATATACTTTCAGAACCAATATTCTCCAAGGTAGCTAATTGGTGGAACCCACCAAAAACAATTTGGATGTACTGTTGTTATTACTATATAAAGCAGCCTTTAATGTTATGGCTAAGTAGGTAAAACAAATGCTAATTAAAGCTTTGGATAATGATGCTGTCTTAGTTACTATAAAGAAGAGGTTTATTGGCTAATTGGTTCCAATCCATTATATGTCTCCTCCAGATTCGGATGGTGTTTGTGTGACCACTAAGAACATAGTTTGCTTATTCTCAAGTGAAATCCTGAAAATAGTTTTAGTTTGTGGTATAGGATATAAGGTCGGCCACGCCATACACTATGTAAGTTTCATGCTCATGCACTGGTCCATGTGTAATAATCACGTATATTTTCAACCTTTAAATACCATTGACAATTGATTTGAATCAGGGTCAGCATCTTATAAAGAAGAGCCACTACTAATAGCAACATTCTTAGTGATAGAAACCATTAGGGTTTATGTGGCTGATATCGTTTATGGTCATAATTTAATGGTCTTTGGATAATATATATCTATCTGTCAGTGGATAGTGGTATGTGGGACTGGGAATCCACCGATTTTCATGGTCGTACTGTTTATAGTGTGGAGACAACAAGAGAAATTGACCATAATAGTTCCCTTTTTTGCTGCTTCCTTTTCTGGTTATGGCCAATAATTTTACGCCTGTTTTGATGTAATTACTACCTTGATAACTCACCACTTAAGAGATATCACATAATCATTTTGCAAATGGTTTGGTTTTTAAATCTCTTAATATGTATTTGTTTTACTAAATTCATCTCCTTCCCAAGTAAATGAAGAATTTCAGCCTGAGCATCTAAACATGTTAAGTGCTTGCTATTTCAAATATATGCGGCTTTGAGAAACTTATCCACTATCTAGTCTTCTGTTATGGAGTTGGATTTGATTTGACTCTTCTGATAGAATAAATGCTTCAGGGAAACTCCTCTGATGCATCTACTTTTATCAATCAGAAGAAAAGTTTCCTCTTATTGAGAATTTGGATAATAATGTGTGTATGAATGTTATAAGTTGGATGAGACATTTCTTCTTTATGAGATTATTTGCTCCTTGGTAGGGAATATCTTTTGTGATGATGATACACATGCATGTGGGCGATTAGTGTATCACATGTTTGGAATATTCTCATGAAAATTATCCAGAGAGATAATGAGACTATCTACAACCTAAGTACATATGTACTTGGATACAAGTAATGAGGAAAAACAGAAACAAATAAACACATGAATCTTTCCCAACTTACAACTTTTTTATAAACATTTTTTAATAATAATTGTAATAAGTTTGTTACTTATACGGTTTTTTTAATTTACTTAAAAAAAATTGTGACAATTTAGCATTTTATCAATGAACATTTAATTAAGTATACACAACCATCAGATCAGTCTAGTTGTAAGAGATTTAGATAATTTGATGAAAATTAGTTAGAATTTTCTTTTCTTTTTGAATTAGTTAGCACTTCATTATGAATTCCATTGCTAATGAAAAACCATTTAACTGAAAAAAAAAAAAAAACTCTCATCAGCAGCAACTTTAGGTAAATCCTTTCATAATTTTAGTGCGTGTTTATGAAATACAGTATTCTAAGGTATCCTTCAACCGTAAGTTGAAACTTCGTACCAATGTCAACCAGACAAGTAATAAAGGGAGACGATAGTTTGACATTATCATTTTTTTATACTTCCATTTATCAATAAATATATTGTTAAATTTGTTTGTATTTATTTATATTTGTATTTTATTATCAAAAAGAATTATAAAGTGAAAGTAAGAGAAAAACTAAGTTTCAAATGATAATTTTTTTCATTTATACTTAAAGGTCATGACAGGTTTCACTATTGAGCAGCTAAAATGGAATTGAATAAATTATTGTAAGAAACTGGTTTGAAGTTGGTTCTGTTATCATAACTTGTCACCCTGGTTTCATGACAAGTTAGTAGTAAATGGATTTGGTCTTGCTATTCACATTTACCGAGAAGATAACGTGCGTGCAGACACTTTTAGCGAATGAAAAATAACACTTTAACAATAATCAATTCACAGAGATATTGTAATAATATAATAATATAAATACATTATCCATAAGTTACATCAAATTATCAAGTTAAATTAAAGAGTTAATATATTATTATTTTTTTATTAATAGAGATGAGTTTTGTTGATTTATTAACTTGCTTAATATTATTAGTGATATTTTTTTAATTAGGTTAGGTTTGTCCAAGTTTAAGTTTTCTTGATTTTTTTTCATGAATATTGGTTGTGTTCTCTCTTTTATTTCTGGTATGATTTTCTCAATTATTTATATACTCATAACCTATTGTAAATGATAAATGAACTCAAAATAACTACTTATACTGATATTTTGCATTTCAACTTCGAAAAGCAAGAGTTAATTAATAAACATAACCTATATATAAGTCTAATTAAAACAATAAATTACCAGAGTTCTTATATTTTGCGAAACTTCTTCTACAAAATATTTATAAACAAATGAATCTCCTGCAATTTTTTGTCTGTGCATTTTACAAAGTTTCACGGAATATTCAGAGTCTCACAGAATACGAAAAATTTCAATAAAAAAATGATAAAAGTAGATGCATGAAGAGAATATTTTAAGAATAGTAATAGAAAGATGGAGGAAGAAGGAGCTTTCCTTACACTTTAACCAAAAGGTGCATAAAGAAAACACAAAAAAAAATGAAGTGTGGAAAGTGGAAGAGCAAGCATTGAATGCAAGAATTTAGCAGTAAATGAAGTCCTTACCAATAATGAAGAGAGCAGCTTTCCAAGAACCAGTGGAAGCTCGGAGTGGAAGCCTGCCTTTATGGTCCACTGAAGAATCATGAACCCATTTCGTCTCATCACCTTCCTCAGGTTTCACTTCAAGATTAGCCTTCTCCATCTTCCACTGTTTCTTATCTTGATACTACTGCTATTTCTACCCTACTTTCCTAGTGTCTTTCTACTATTCCTACAACCTTTACCTCACCACCTCTTTTTATAGAGGAGGATTTGCCTTTTTCCTTTTTTTTTTTTTCTTTTTTCCTTTTTCTTCAAAACTTATTCCTTTCTCTTTTCTGTTGGTCACATAATAAAGATATCTTTTCTTTAGAGTTAATTATTGATTTTTTTTATACTGATAATTGTTTGCACGTTATATATATATGCAACTTCTCCGTTTTGCTTTCGAATTTTTTCATTCATGAAAAGCTTTTTGTTATTACCTCTCACGTCATATCAAAATGTCCATACCTTTTAATCTATTGGGAAAAGGCCTTTATTATGTAAATTACATGAATCAGATTCACAATAAAGTAATAAAGTAGAAGAAGAACGTGAAAAATGAAGGTAGAAGAAGGTAATATGGATTGATCAAAAACACTTTTAAATAATACAAGTACTTTATAAAGACAAGTGATCAGTTTTATAATACTACTTGTTGGGTAAAACGAGAGAAAAATATCCAAGAGATTCAAACACTATTAAAACATGAAACGGATCCACAAAAAGAATTCTTTTCTATATCATGTCACCTTTAAAACAATAAATTTATAAATTCTTTTTTATATATTGTTTAATTTTCTTAGGTTTACTAAATAACCTTAAACTCACACTTAGGTTTTTCCAAAAGAAAACATATATACCATTCTCATCATTCACGGAACCCGTACATATACTTGTATTTTATTAAATCTTTGTTCAATAAAATAATGTTTATTCTCGAATAAATTATGTTATCAACCATGATTTAACGAGTTTAATGGTTATTTATTATCAACATAAGTTTATTTAGACCATTAATTAGTTAGATATTGTGGTTGGATTGTTTTTAAATGATTACTGTAAAAATCAATATTATATACTACAGTAGTTTGTAATTCGATCATAAAGTAAAATTACTTTATATTTTCAGTGCATGCTGTTTTTAATTTAATAAGTTAAATTCATGAAAATAGTTTATGGCTTTTCCGTATTCCTTATTTCATAATAAAATTTATAACATAAAATTGAAAAAAAAATCAACTTATAGAAGAGTAATAAATATGAAGTCAGATGCTTTTAACTTGATTAATCCAAATTGAATTAACATGCAATGTGGTTTGTGCTCCGTCAAATTTCTTGGCAAAATACAGAAGTTATTACAGTAATGGGTGAAGGACTATAAAAAATGAAAGCTCTTTAAAATATGGTAACATCATTGTAGAAAGGAACAACGTTCGTATCCCATTATCTTTCATAGGCCCACACTTCAAGAATTTACATATATAGTGCTTCAATACATCTCAATCTCTCATTAAAAAAATCATAAAAAAATTACATCTCAACCTTTCATCAAAAAAATCATTACCAAAATTACATCTCAATCGGTCACAACAATTCAACAATGTATATATGTATTTGTTAGGCCACGCAACATTTATATCAAGACGTAGACGTCTTACATTAGTTTTTGGTTTGGTCATAGACCAAACTTGGATCAATATGTAATGCCTAACTAATTATTGATTTTAAAGGAGGAACCAAAATAAAACTCAACAACATGTTTGAAATAATTCTAGAAATATAAAAAATGAACTAAGCTAATAAAAATAGTTTGTTATTAAAGGAAATGTCAAAAATGATAAATTTGAACTATAAAACGAACTAAATAAATTTTAAGATTAATTATGAAGAATTTAATTAAGTAGTTATGTAAGATAGCATTTCAAGTTAATTGAGCGCACATACATACATGTTGACTAAAATGTTGTGCATAAAACTTTAATATAATTGAATTATGCTTTAGATGCTTATAATTCAAAGTTAGGACTTTAATTTGAAATATTACGAGTTAATAATGAATATACAACATTAAATTATGAAGTCTTGATTATTTGGTGTTCAAGGTGTTTTTCATCTCTCACTCTCTCGTGTGTGTCTACATACATATATATATTCATAATTTGTTTTCTTTTTATTCAACGAAAATTATTTTTAATTTACCCCCTATTTTAAACTATTAGTTTATTATTTTGTGTTTAATACACCATAGTTTTTATTCTACTTCATAAAATTGTCATATATAGCTTATTTGTGGCCTTGTCTTTACATAAAAGAATGACTTTGTGTGCTATAATAAAATGCATGCATTTGTGATTTGTTATATTTTGAGATTTTTGGGGTTGTTGGGCAAATTATTTGACCCATAAATAATTATTACACCAAAAACACTTACGGTTTAATATTAAAAAGTTATAACTAGATATATCTCGTTTTTATCTAAAGCATGGTATAGTAGAGCTGAATTGACGTTGAATCGGACCAAAGTTGATAACTTGTGTGAAATTATGAAGATTCAAGAGTTAGCTAGGCCAAAACACTTAACAAAAATTAAGTATAAATTAAAACAATGGCTAAACATTAATTATACATTTAATAACAATGAATTTAATTTCAGTTAATTCTTAAACTAGTTATTAGAATATTAAAAGACTTAAAATAAAATATTATTCTTTACAAAAATTTTATCTTTTCTTAATAAAATTGGAAATTATTAGCTCTAAAATATACGTACACTAGCTTTGCTTCTTTTGTAAACAAGTAACCTTTTTTTCACTTTTAGAAATTTATTATTATGACATAAATGAATTATTTTAGTGTTAAAATGGCGTTTCTAAGATCTCTGGGTTAATATTGCTCAAAAATAGGTTTTTCAGTGGAAACTGTTTAAAGAAGGGTAAAACTAATATTTTAAATAATTTCTAATTTTTTATAACTATTGTAATATTTGATTAGAAGAATGCAATGATCATTTCAAATAAAATATATTCAAACTTTATCACAAAATTTACAATGATTAATAACATCACATTATCCTTATAATCACTTTAAGATAATATAAATATATATATAATATTTACATTATATTTTAAATTCTTTAAATTTTCCTTTACATAAGAAATTATAAATATATACATATTCCATGACAACGAAACATAATTTTTCTCCTTTCCTTATGCTATCTCTGTCGAAATCTAACTCTTTAAACACTTTTATATATATATATATATATATATATATATATATATATATATATATATATATATATATATATATATTTGTATATATGAAACTATATTCATATATTTCATTTATACAATCTCATGAATATATATTTAATTCATTTAACATATATTTGAATCAACTACATAACTCTAACTCAACTTAATTGAAACACATTTTTTATGTGACGAGTTGAATCAATATGACATGTTAGATATAGTTCTTTTTCACACAACAGACCAGATCATACAAATTTTCTTTGACTTTCATCACCTTATATTTTCATCTATATCGGTTTAAATATTAGCAAAGCCAAATATCTTATACATATCTCAAATTCAATAAACAATCTAAACATCTCCATAGTATTTTCTTCCTAAAAATAATTGTGTTTACAAAACATCACATGCAATTCACCATATTTTTATTATTCATATACATCTAAACTCAAATCATATTTCATCCTTCAAACAAAATAATATAACTCAGTATTTTTTTTATGCAAATATAAAATTAAAAAACATATGTCTTTACCAGAACAAACACATTTTAGAAAAAGTCTGAATTCAATTTTTTTAACTTGAACAAATTATCTTACTTAAGCGAAAATTATTAAGTTGCGAAACAAACCTTAACATAAATTATTTCATTAGTGAAATTTGGAATATTCCTTTACAAAACCTAATTAGACGTGTTATAATTGAAAATGAAAAACTTAAGAGTGTAAAAGAACATAAAATTTTAAAACTTTCCTAAACTCAATGTAAAAGACAATGTTAAAAACACATACCATTCAGATCACTATGCATCTTTGATTCCCATTCTCACTAACACTTTTTCATGGTCCCTAAAAGTTATTTACGTAAATAAAACTATCTTAATTAACGAAGAGTAAAAATATGAAACTTTAGAGTAGTTGCGAATTTTTTTTATTATTAAAAAACACAAATCCTTATAAATACTTAATAACAGAACATGTGTAAAAGTACTTTAAATCTTTCTACACTGACATATTGCAGTAAAGAATATATAGTTTTAAAATTGAAAATGTATGGTCTAAAAGGACACAAACATTGACAAACATAGTGAGAAGAACTTTTGAGGACTCTTATTCTTTGTGAAGTGATTCATCTCTAGAGAAAATATATTCAATCTTAGTCCTTCATTGAAATATATTCAATAAGTGTATTGATTAGTTATGATTCAGTCAATTAGAATGAAAGTAGATAACTTGTCAAGTATTAAAAGAATATTATGATTTTTTTAATAAAATGCATAGTCTAAAAAAAATGTAGTTGTGATATAATTTTTTAAAGTGTTTTAAATAATTAAACAAAAACCTTTTCAGAATAATTGCTTCTCAAGTATAAGTCTTCTTTATATTAATACATATTTTTTAGCAGAAACATTTCTAATTATAAGTACTTTAATGGTTACCCTTTCCTACTATCGTTTATCATAACATGATTGAAACTTCTTGACTTTCAATATATATGAATTTTTTTATGCTTTATATAATACTCCTTTAAAATGATTACCAAGACGAATTGTCAATTCTGTTAATTATTTTTGTTAAATTTTTAGAAAGAATACATTGATGAGATTTAATATATACAAACAATGAGTAACTTATATAAAAGATTATGACAACAATTCAAACTTATATAATACTTCTCTCTCACACAATGAAAGTGGTAGTGCAATCCATGGTCAATTAGGTGTTAAGATATGAGGAAGAAGGCGTGCAACATCTAAATTTTGATGTGGAAATAAAGCACATTAGGCAAAAGATTGATGTATGTGTGTACGTATGATTCAATGTTTGTGGCCAAATATATGGCAATTCATTTATCCTATACTTCCTAATTTAGTCAGTAATGGAGCCATAAGGATTTAGCAAGATGCGAATCTTGAAAAGTGTAAGATTTGAAAGCCTTTTGTTACGGTAACTTCTCTTATCAAAAGATATTGCGAATAACAATATCGTATTGAAATGATGAACACCCGTCATTTGGCCGGTTCTCATTGCTTTCAATTTTTGCTTTTTGGCTCTCACCATACTCTTTTTGGCGTTAGTGTTTCTCATTACATGCCATAATTTGGTCTTCTTGTTTTTTTTTTTTTTTTTTATTTATCTTCTTCCTGGTTATTTCTCTTTTCTTTCTTGTTTTTTTCAACACAAACATTTTTTACCAACCAAA
>Ga0099825_1005650_pt1 | contig 15972 bp, 8 predicted proteins | sample SiratroredBW_FD_76838 | JGI IMG/M metagenome (GOLD analysis project Ga0099825, IMG submission 76838) | Root nodule microbial communities of legume samples collected from California, USA - Siratro red BW | ecosystem: Host-associated > Plants > Roots > Nodule | place: USA: California | collected...
AAAAAAATAAAATAATAAAAAAAAAAAAAAAAAAAAAAAAAAAAGGGGAACCAATCACGTGGGAAGAAATTAGATTGGGAACGTTGTTTGCGGCCGACATGCCATCAGTGTGTACATGTGTGAGGCACGTGATCGCACTCTTTTCATATCTCGTGCGGTTAAGGTTGCCTTATAATATAACCAAACTTTTTATACTAAATAAAGTAAATAAACTTTCAGGTTCCCACACTAATTCCAATTGTTTATTTTCTATCAAATAAATATCTTAAGTTTTTTTTTTCTATAATTAGAAGGTCTAATTTCTTTCAATCTATCGGTCCATTATAAAGTAAAATAATGTTTTTTAATTATAACTTTATATTCAACCTGAATATCAAATTATATATCTTAATTAAAGAATTCAGTTATCAAACCACTTGTGTTATAATTTTAGATATATTTAATTTTTTTTCACAATTAAAGCACTGTTTTAACGTAAAATATTCCAAAAAATTATGTATTTTAAATTATCACACTCATGACTCAATGATCTTATGGGAGATTCATTCCAATCCCAAAATCTTGTTTTACTGATTAAGGAGAGGAAATCATGAAAACTGTCGAATATCTTCAGCCTTCTAGTAATATAAAATTCAACAAGGTGTTTTAAACTGTATTTTAGGAGAATGTTTTTAAATTTTTTATTTTATTTTTTGTATTTGAACACCTTTAATTCTAACTTGAATTTTAATATTTTTTAAAAAAGTTATCAATAACTAATATAAATTATTTATCATAAATCTAAATATATTTTAAATGTTTAAAAGCATATGCTTATAAATTTTAATCATATAAAAAACTATTTATTCTGTGCAATAGGTACACTAAAACACTATTATAATAATTAATTATATGTTTCCACAACCTTGAAGTGAGTAGAGAATGAAATGCGTTATTATTATTATTATTATTATATATATATATATATATATATATATATATATAAATTGGGGAGAACAAACGTAACGGGGAGCTTAGAATTGTGGGAAAATGAATTTGGAGGCACGCAATGCTGAGCAATTGCTTCGTTTCACATATTTTGATATCGATGTTAGTTTGGTCATGTGATCCTGTCACTTTCCTACCTCACAAATTCTGCTTTGTATTATCATGGCTCAATAACTTCAAATAGAAGCAAGAGAAATTGCTTTTCCAATCAACTTTCTCTGTTATCAATCAAAAATCATAACTACCATGTTTTTGGAATGGAGAGATTGAAGGTGTTAAGAGACCAAAAACTTTGGTAGATCGTGTCCCAAGATAAATGGAAACAAAACGAAAAAGAAGAAGGGAACATTGTCAGTGTCCAATGTAAACGGCTCGAAAAAATAATTAAGAATTATTATTCATAGTACAATGGTAAAGTGGAACAGGCATGTAACACCTGGTAGTGAAAGTGAACCTACTACTAAACAAATAAACATAGCTATTACCAAAGATTGTCTTTAAAGAAGAGGACATGAATGTCTTTGAACTGCGATCTCTGCCACAATACATCTACGTATTATTCAAACTATTCATTTAATTTATCCTTTACTCAAGAATTTGGCCTGCGTTGTAAAGCATCAGAAGTAGGATGTGAAATAAACCAGTCTTCCTTTCAATCCAAGCCAAAAGCAAGCAAAAAAATCCAACGGTCTAGTACACTAAATTAGTTAGTAGTTTGGTTATTTAAAAATATTAAACATGAAATTAAATATTAAACATTTTTAATTAGAACAAAACCATTATATCCAAGTGCGTAACAATTATTAGTTTAATGCATACTAAGAATAAGGCTCAATGGAGTCATTAAGAAAGAATAGAAGGGGAGACTGCTTAAAAAACAAACCATCTTTCTTGATTAAAACAATTTCGAATCCAACTATTTTATAAAAGATTTTGGTGGATTCAATCCGATATTTTGAAAGAACTTATTTTTCAAATTCTAATTTGAAATAAGCATGGGTGCAGATTGTTATGTTCCGAGTCCCTGACCCTGTTTCTAGACAGATCAGAAGCTTATTTGAGCGGGAATCAGATTACTCGTCCGGAGAAATAGGATTGACCACAAGTATTAGTTAATAAAGAGACATATAGTTTAAAAGAGGGGACTAGGTTATGTAATTGCTGCATTATTAAGGGAATAAAGTTATTATAAGAATATAAGAGGAAGGGACAAGGCATAGGTGCTATCCAGTGTCGTCAAATGAGGCATGATCTATTTTGTCGATACGGTGGGCATGATTTCACGTATCTCCTCCTAATTCCAATCAAGCACCCTTCAGTTAAAACATGGAAAAGAAACAGAAGTGCACATGCATTATGTATGTCCTTTCCCTCATACATTATTTTATTTTCTTCCTTTTTTCCATGTGATATCTACTTGGATGGGAGATGATTGGGTTAGATCTAGTCGGTGCAAGAACGTCCTTATAAGGAAGCTGATCTGGATTTTCTGCCCATGAGGCCCAATTTCCATGATTCCTGCTCCTCATGTATTTTGAACTTAACACTAAAGGAAGCGAAATATATACCACCATTTATCTTGAGCTTTCTTCACATCCAACATTACAACAAATTTGCAATAACGCAACTTCAGCTCTCCGTACTTGCTGATGCAACTGGCATTATATACCAACGTTAGGCCTTAGTTTTCTTTTGAATAAATCAATTTTCATTTTATAAGGGGGTTAATTGAACAAAACCAGATTCACATCTTCGCATTCTTTTTGCATCACAAGGAAACGTAAAATTTCTATTCGTTGCAGTTCTAAAATCTACTTTAGAACAATGTTACAGAGGGCATGTTGGTCATGGTAGGGCCATCCCTAACACAAGGAAAGAGAGCAACTACCACGCAACAGACAACATCATATAGATTTACACACAAAAAAGGTGAAAATGTGGGGTATGTGGAGGGGGAAAAAACGGTTGAAGCTAGTTCTGATTACTTTAGCGGGGCATCACCCTCAGGAGCAGCTGGCTCATCCTGTGGCAGACCAGATTCAATTACTTTCTCCTCGACAGGCGAAACTTTATCTGAACTATCCTCTGTTGTATCAATAGAATCTTCTGATTTATTATTCTCATCTAGATGTCCACCGTCTGAAGAATCTATTGTTGTTTCAGCACGGTCTTCAGAATTATTTTGGGCGGCTGGCGGCTGGGATGTAGGAGAGACGCCTAACCCTTTAGAAAGAGAGACATACTTGAAAACAAGTTGTTTGTAATTATTTAGCAGGTCTTCAACATCACTTACTGTTAGATCCCCTACACTAGCAAATAAATATGGAAACTCCCCGAAAACTTCATTCAACTTGTCCTCCTTCAAAATCATACTTGCCCCTTTATTCTCCAAATCCGAGAGGGATGGAACTTTTGTGATCAGCAACTCATCTGCAAAAGCAACTTTCTTGCTTTCTGATCTTGCAACAGATGACGGAGTTCGTAGTGCAGGGTCCTTATTATCATTCAAAGCTTTATTTCTGTGCCTAGCGGGTTCTGCTATTGGATGCTGTCCATTATTTTGATAAGGTGAACCGGGATCTTGCGTATCAACAGAAATGCCTGAAAGCATAGCACGAGCAAATTCCATGTTACTCTCAAACTCAGCTTCATCCATTGAAATGGCTTTTGCATCAATGTTTGAGATGAAGGACTCAGCAGAGAGCATGTTGGTAAAATAATATGCTGCTTCTGCAACCAATCGAGATTGATGCCTAAACCTTTGTATGTACAGTAGATTTGAGTGCAGTTGTGGAGGGTTTGCCTGCATAGTATCATTTAGAAGATATTGTCAAACGTAAAAATCAAATTAGAGTGGCAGTTAACAATACAGTTTATGAGAATATATAGTTGCTCTTATATTTAAGATTCTTTTTCTAATTTCTGGTAAGCCGTGTATAAAATATAAATTTCATACGTTTTAGGACACACAATATACAACTGTATATTAAGTCTGAAAAAAGTCTAATTGTCTAGCTTCATCAATTCAGTTTTAAGCAAAACACGACATTTCAGAAGAAAAGGTCGTATAGCTAGGCACCATGAGCAGCTCAATGAGTTCTTTAAAGCGAGAATTAATGGAACATTCAGGCAATATAGTCAGGCCATGATGACTGGACCAGTTCATGCAAAATGACATTTCAACAACCACGTCAAATATTTCTTTCGAAATAAGCATAAGTGACTTTACATAACATCAATAAATTACAAGCTTTATTTGTGTAAGTGAACTTCATAACTGAAAAAATTAAGCAAGAATGTGCATAATAGAACAAAGGAAATACAAAATTATCGAGGCACACATTCACATGTCATACTCATAATTTTATAGACAGTGCAAGTAATAATAGCATTCTATCAAGCAAAATTATTTCTACTTGAGAATTATGCATGTATCAATTTGTTAAGAAACATTAAGATTACCTTTATGGTTACATAAATGAGCACAGGAAGAAATTCATCAGCTCCGGGAGGATTCTCTTTGGAAGCAAGCGAAGCATTAAGCAGCAAGTTGCTAATAACCCTGCAACAATTCAGAATACACACCAGTTTGTCCCTGGGCGCTTTGTACATGTTGATCTTCTGTAATTCTTTCTGTGCGAGCTGCCACCATAAGAACGATAGCATATAGTAACATTTATAGAAAACAGAAGTATACAAAGAAAACCATGAACATGTCAAAATAGTATATTTTAGTAGCCAAAACAACAAAAGTGATACAAGTTTCCAATTGGTCTGTAGCGCACACTATATAAAACCGTACTTCCTGCTATAGCATTATCAGAGTTGTCCGCTACACATCACTATCTGAGATTGATACAATGTTTACATACAGACTGACTACCAACTAGTAAAAGCCCAGGGATACATCAGACTGAAAACTTATTTTGAAGAAAAAACTGGACAATCAAGAACCAGTGAATCTAAAATCCAATGTGAGACATACCCAAAAACTAATCAATCTAAAGGCATTGGGAAATGATGATAAAAAAACAATAGTAGTAATGAACAAGTAAAATGGGGAGAAAGAATACACCAGCTGTTATAATATGCTAAAACTAAGGATCCCTATGATATGAACATAGACCACATTGTCCGTGGTGCTTATGTCCCAAGTCAAAAAACAGGTAGTTGTTGTGGGGGGTTCAAACGTAGAAATTAATCATGTAATTTCAACTCAATTAAATTATAATTGAGCAATACCAAAAATGTTACAATTGCATTAAAACCAAAACCACAATACAAGAGATATGAGAAGAATTGGGTAGCATTTGAGATTGATGCTGTAGCAACAATAGTAGATGATAGAAGAATTCATTAAACATAAAATACAGTGTCCCTTTTTAAGTGATAAATGTTGTTGACAAGAGGAAAATGAGATAATTGAATAATGTGGGCTAGGTCAGATTACTTTTGAATGGGACTCACCAACCACGATGATTCATTCTGAAATGGTGGCTTGATATCCAAATTTTCAGGTCGAACAAATTGTTGAATCAAAGCCATCTTCTCAGAAAGTTGGTCATCAAGTTTTACATCATCTGGAACTGAAGCAAATACACGAGCAAATAACTTTGTCATGACATACTTCTCAAGCCCCTGTATATGATCAAAATCCAGAGGTAAAGCAACCAGTCAATATAGAAGACTATCTAAAAGAATTTAACTAGAAGAATGTAGAACAATGTTTTCTATGAAAAACAAAGTACATAGGTGCAGGAGCTAACACTGGATTCTCTACTTGAATGAATTGATGTTGTTTTCCAGAAAAAAACAACATTGATTATTGAAACTTATTTAACCTGTTTATACCAGGGAATATTAAACCAAAAAGAATGAGCTTTCCTAAAACGACTTTCATAAAAGAAATGGCAGATCAAGTGGAAAAGAACTTGCTTGCTTCTTATCCAAAAATATTGTGTTGACTAGAATACAAACATTGTGCATCATCAAAACCCTCTGTTAATGTTAGGTGTGGCGGCAGTCCAAGTTTTATTTACCTAATATTGAAACTGAAGGATAACAACCTTCTATTCATTGCCTTACAAATTTTTGAAAAAAAATTGTGTCTCACTCGCTGCATACTTTAAGTTTAAGTGAAATTCATGCGAAAGGAAATTAAACTATTTTTATTTCATTCTGATTCTCTCTACAATATTGGACCTCACATACCTAAAGCCCCAGATATGAAGTATCACAGTGAGTTAGACGTCCAGGGCAAACCAGGCTTGCAAGACAATACGCACCCACAAGGGATTAATTAATAGAATAAATGAAAGAGTATTTCTACAATGCTATGGTACAAAAAAGAGTAAATATTAATAAAGCTAAGGAAAAAATTGCGATAGTGAATGAGAAATTAACTTGCTTATGCTAGCATAATAATTTTGGTAGTAAACATTAAATTTTCAGTGTTGTCTTTTAGTAGTAAGCATTAAATTTTCAGTGTTGTCTTTTATGCTAAGACTGTATCAGATGATTACCCAAATTCCCAACTAAATTTCTACAAGTTAGTAGATCCTATATCGAAATTAGTAGACTGTAAAAAGAACATGCAGAGGCAAACACCACAAGTCAAAGATTTTAAACAGAGTTATCAATTGCGGAAAGTGAATAATCCACCGAATCATACAGCAGATTGAGTCATGGGCATATTGCGGAAGTTAGATAACAGTTGAGATATATGAGATACAAAAAAAAAAAGAAATAAATAATAAAAATATATATATATATATATATATATATATAAAACTACATATCATATAGTATAAAAAAGTACTCTGTATACAGATAAAAATGAATAAATAAAAACAAGTATAATGTTAAAAGTTCAATTGGCTGGAGAATTGCCAAAGATGACAAGAGGAAGCAAAATGAATGCTGTAACAATAGCAACAGTAGACAGAGTCGCAATCACAGTTCCATGAAACTCCTCTTTGCAAAAGCTCTATAGTGCTGCTACAACGGCTATTTAACAAAACCGTTTCAAACTAAGACATGCAAAGTTTCCGTAGCCTTTTTGTATATGTCCAAATATTTACAGTTCTCTAACGTTTATATATTATCTGAATTAATACATTTCTTGCCTAGCTTCTAAAGGTGCATTTGAACAAGCTTTAAAACAAAACAAAAATAAAATAAAATAAAATAAAAAGTGATTTCATTATAAAGCTTTTTTTCAAAGCCTTTTTTTTTTTTTTTCAAAAAATACCTTTTTAAACTTGTGACAGAAGCACTTGAAGAATTATTTTATACTTTTGTTGTTTTCCTCTAATTGCAAACCCTAGCACACCGGTAAAGTTGTACCTTGGTGACCGGTTGGCCATGAGCTCAAATCCAGACACGGCCTTTTTGCATATGCAAGAGAAAGACTGTACAACTATCCATCCAATACTTTCACGAAGCAAGGAGCCTCTGGCACTGGGGTGCGTCAATCGTTTAGTGTTTTCCTCTATTTATTAATAGACAAATTTTCTAACAGAATTTTTTTTCTCTAAACAGACACAAACAAGCAGGTCATAAGATGAGGATTCAGATTGGTCCATTTCAACTAAATTTCCGGTGCCCATGAACATCTCACCCAAATTCGACGTTTTCAAGGGCTAAAATAATCATCTCAGATAATCAGACACAATCCCAGAACAGCAATTCATTAATTAATAAGTGCTATACTGCTATTCGCAGACCCCCTAGTCTTCCTTAACATTTCTACCTTATGTTTCAATTCAGTTCTATATTTTATGCATAAAACTTTAGATCTCCATATGTGCCTTACAGAATTCACCATTATTGAGGAAAAAAACTGTAAATAGGACACGAAGGGATGTGCGAGTTGTAGTAGTGATCATAAAAATAACCCAATTCAATCAACCCAAGATCCAGAGCAGAAAATAAAACTTGAAATATCTTCAATGTGAGGTCACAGTAGAGTAAGTTAGTTGATCAGTTACTGTAAAATTGAAATGTATCTTCATTTATAGCGAACAACAAGTACAAAAAGCATGTTACGAGTTAAGCAGAAACTGACTTCACCGGCACTTTCGAGCTCCTCTTCAGAGCAACCAGCCCAAAGTGGATGAGCCCTGAAATCCGCTTCCATTTTCGCAAGGAACGCTTGAACCAAGGCGCTGTCCCTCTCGGGATCAGGAGCATTGTTGGAAAACGAAACGATAAAACTGCGAAAATCTCACTTCGTTAGTTAGGGTTCCCATTCCAAACCTAAATCGTGATCGCAATGTAAAAAGCATGAGAGCTCAGAGGAACCTTTTGATTGCTTTGACGAACTCAGCGGCGGAGGGCTGCCGCATGCGCTCGAGGAAGTCCTGTAAGCCCAAGAATACATCGGCGTTTTCCATTCTCCGCCGCCTCGTTGACACCGCCCAAGACGGAGGACGCGATCAAACACAATTACCATCTCATTTCACACAAAATCTAGACATTTTATTCCATGTTTTCCCCTCTCTTAATTATTATAATATATAAATAAATTCTCTCAATAATAATCATTAAATGATAATTGCAACAAATAAGTTTAGAAATAAATAGATTTAGTGAAATTAAAATTCTAAGATTACAACTCTGCATCTAAACTGTTTACCATTGCTTCTTCTTTTAAAAATTCAGATAAAAGATAATAGTAGTTACAGATTTAATATTAAACTGGTAATACCAATTGTTATCTGTTTTACATGTCTAACATTAAACTAGTAATAAATTATTCAGATTAATTTATTGATCTTGGTACCTCTCTAATAATAACTTTATGATTGGATTAGCTTGAAATAATATTTTTATTTTCAAGAATCAATAGAAAAATATTATAATATCTCTTTTTATTAATATAGTTCTCAGTTAGCTTTACGTATATTACTGTCAAAACCTCATGAGTTAACTTATATATATCTAATAAGTGAATCACTTAAACAAAATTTAATTGTTATTCAAATTCTTAATTTTATCATGAGGTTAAAAGTTATTTTCAAGAGTGGGTGAATATCTACTTGATTAATAAATAATTCTACAATTATTTAATAATATCTTATGTTTATTCAAGTATACTAAGGCATTAATATCTTAGTATTCCATGTGCTAAAAGTGTTTACTAAATTAAGATGAAACATTAATTATACATAAAGAACTATAAGAATTTAGATCCTAAAAACATTAATTACTATGATCATCCTATATCATAAAAAGCTAAAATTAAATTTCTTTTATATGATAGATTGGATCATTTCCATGTATATTGATATAGTTTATCCTTTGGATACCAAAATAGCCATACAATTAATAACATTAACCACATTTTATTACACAGGATATGTTGATTTTAGTTAGAACATCTAAATGAATTATGAGTTTTTATTAAACACTTTAATAACATGTTGAATTTGTAACTAAAATTCACTTCAAATTCCAAATAACTTAAAAGTTTCAATAAAATTTTTTCCACTTTGAACTAAGTTCAGCTCAACTTTTCTTAAGTGAAATCCAAATACATACTAAATGGCAAGTTACTTAATTGATTAATTGTTAAGCATAAGACGTCATACCAAAATTAACATTAATTAATAATAATAGATAATATTATTAATTAAACTATTTTCGTTACAATTTCAAAGTTTAATTTTCATGATTTGATAGTAATATTTTTACTGTGAATTGGTAAAAATATATATTAATATAATAAAAATATTTTTGTAAGAAAATTATCATTCATATTAACAAATTTACGAGATTTAATCATTTATAATTTTTTTCACAGCATAGAAAAGTTTTACATCGCACTAGCCAATGAATATTAATGCCATAAATAATTAAGATATTATATATAGAGCTATTAGTGCTTGTTGTTTTTAAAAATGAAAATAAGAAGTGAAGCAATAAATTATCGAAATGACACTATAGATCTTTACTATGCCAAAAATACTCGTGAAACAAGCTGTAGTCAGAATACTATTAGTGAGACTAGGAGCAAAAAAAAAAAAAAACGTTAACCAAAGACGGCAATAAAAAAAAATCTGAAACTTGTCTACAAGTGAAAATGATCGAACTCTTTGGTATTGAAAAGAAAATAATAGTTGATTTAGGATTGTCTTGGCATTAATTTAGAAGTAGTTACGACTAATTTGATTAAATATCACAAAAAATTGTTTTGTCTTAAATTATTAATTTAGAAGTTAAAACGATAAGCTTGTTTTATTAAAACCATGTAAAAAAATAAAAAATTTACCAATACATCTGGAAATTCTTCAGTGTTAACTTGTTAACCAATGGCCTTCAGTTAAAACCATGATAATTATAATTATTATGATGATGATTACTACAATTACCACTAATGATATTATTAATACCATTACTACTAATGATAATGCTAGGAGCCATAACAATATAATTAATCAGTAGAAACAACAATGGCAACAAATAAACCACGATGGTTATGGTCACATAGTGACAGTTGTAATTGCAAGGCAAATTTGACCTGATATATTGAAGCCGTTGAAGTTTATTTTTTATTTTTTGTCAACGTCCATTTCCTTATGGCTTTTCATAATCAAGTGGGAGATGTTTGAAATAATTTTTACAGTCAAACGTAAATATTTTAGAGTTTGTCCTTTGATTTCATCGAAATAGTGATGAAATTTAACGCATTAGCAGAAGTATGAATACATTGTTTTTCATTACAAAGGGCATAACAACCAATCTAGTCCAAAAATGGACAAAAACATTGTATAAAAGGAACAAACTAAAATTATAAAATAGAATTGACTTTGTTACGTACCACCTTCAACAGTTGTGATACCTTCCCCCACACTAAAATTAAGACTGGAAGGCCATCATATCCACATCCATGCAATTGCTACCTTCAGCTTCCACAAAAAATTATGAACCAGCCTTGTTTACCCTTGTTATATGTAGCTATTTGCAGAAAATTATCTTTCTCAAAACTGATAAATGCCTTTGTTCCAGCTGCAGTTAAATAATTAGTCTCTCTCCAAACCACCGAAAAAAAACCATCTTCCTTTGAAAAATTCTAAAATAAAGCACTCCAAACAGCTCCATCCCCTTCACCACACTTTGAGTGCACATATTTAATCTTCTCCACTGACTTGCAGATTCCACTGCAACTCCAATCAAATGAGGCAACACATATGTTACCTGCTTGTGCCTTCCACTCACAGTCTACACAAACATCAAACATAAATTAGGATCATTGCCAAAATAAAAATAAAAAAAAAGTGACAGCAAGACAAAACCATAAATTCTAGCTAAGTGCCGCCAGAACATATAGGGATAGAGAGTGTTTGCCAGTGAACAACAATAGTTCTAAATACCAGAACGTTATTGCAGTAGAGACTAGAGATGGTTTTTTGGTTACATATTTCAGGTTATGTACCTGGAGGAGTTCCACAGCACATATTGCGGTCATCAATATGCTCAACTTCAAGACCAATGAACCAAGCACCAAGCGAGACATCTTCATTAGCATATTTATGCAAAATAGGCCTGCAGTCATATTTAGATTCCACATGAAATTTCTTGTGCGGACAATATTCCATGACAATTCTTACTGGTTATATAAACATGGACTGATCCCTGAGCTGAAATTTCATGTCAGTATCAATTTAAGTTGTCATGGAAAAATGTTTCCTATGTTAATCAAAGCATGACATAGAAATAGGAGCACCCTAAACTTTTATAAGTTTTATTTAAGTCATGTCATTAGTCAATATGAAACTAAATCGTCGCTTCAAAGATAACACAACTAAAAGGGAGTAGGGTTGATCACAATTAAGACAGGGTTCCAACATCATGCAAAATACGTAATTTTCTTTCAGTAAAAAATGCTGAACTTTCATCTTGCATGAAGACTTATTCCTGCACAAAAAAATCTAGCAAAAAGTATATAGTAGTGGCCTAGAGATCAGAAAATCATATACGTACTGGTTGATGGAAATGTAAGTGGCCAGATCTTTAGAGATTGCATATATCTGCCCAGTTGCATGTCGGAAGTATTTGTTCCCTTCTTCTCCAAACTTCCAAAACTCAGGTTCATGGTATTTGACATCCCTAAGATGCGAAACAAACGTCAAACATAAATACAAAACCACAATGATGGGCACAGAAGAAGGGTAGCCAGAAGAAGCACAGTGGACTTACTTTCTAGAAAGGACAGGTCCAGATTTCATACATCCAATGTAGACCCTGGGTTTTGATCGGTGACGAGCAAGGGTTGTTGCCAGGACACCTTAACAGCAACACATGTTAGAATATCAAGGCTTATTTGTGAGAGAAATGGGGCAGAGAAAGGTGGTAAAGAAAATAAAATGGCTAGGAAAAACAAGAAATCAATAATCCTGAGATAGCATATACCTAAATTAACATGCACATCATCATCCACCTTGACATAGAAATCAGCATCCCATCTTGCAACTGCTGTAGAAAAGAAAATCTTTGTCTTTGCAGACAGCTCGTGATAACCTTCAACATGTTCCTACAACATAATGAAAACCAAATATCACACTCAAGTCAGATTATCCAATGTTTTCTCACAGTCTTTTTTGTTAACAATGATCTGCCTTACTAGGCGAAGAAAGTCTTTGTGCTGAGCTTCTTCTGAATCAATAGCTCGATCTAGAATACTGTTGGAAGTCGCACTGAGACAACAATGACAATATCCATAAGTTAGCGACGTTCAGTAGCAACCCATATATAAATATTTCATCGTTCACTTAGGATAATGTACATGTAAATTGAAATGTTTCTTGGCAAGGTAACGATAATCATCCCTTCACAAAGAGTGCAGAGTAAAAGGGGAACAATTATTATTACTCATGCACATATAACCAAACTTCCAAAACTCAGTTTTTATACTAAAATGTGCTTCTTATAGATAAAATACTATGAAGTAGATTTTACTCTATGACTCTGTACTAATAAATTATAATGAAATTGATAAAAAAATAATATTTTATTGACTCAACATGGAAATTAATATCAGTTTCATGAGTTTCCTTTTCAATCTCACATGTAGGGGCAGAGTACCAACTGTTACAATATATGGAACATATCTCATAATATTAATATTTTCGATGTCTTCAACGAGTATTGATGTTAAGAGAGAAGTTAAGCAATAATATGATTCAAACTTCAAAGGAACGGACAACTTGAAATAGATAAGATGTAAGAGTCTTTGACTAACAAAGGGGCTGCGGAGGGGACAATTGGCATTAGAAGCCACTTTTGTAGTCAATCATAGTTCTTTAAGGTAACTAGGTAAGGACTCAAAATGTTGATTACACATGACCATTTGAAAGGTGTCCATTTTTTTTATCTAGCAGTTAGATAAGTAATGTTAACAGAGACAACCTTGTTCTGGTAAACAAACAAGAACGAACGTTTTGTGTCGTTACATTAACTCAGATAATAACGCTAATGTTCCATTATTTTCTAAAGGCGTTATTATAATTCTCTCTTAATATTGTCCTGATAATTTCACGCAGTTGACAAAACCGGAATTACCTGTGGCCAATCATGAACCTGATAACAATTCCCTTCTCCCTTTCCAACTGAAGAAGTTGTTCACCTGATCAAAACGCAACAGTTTAGAAATGAATTAGGGCAACTACCACCTTAAAAACAGGCGTTATGAATATGGTTCCATTTTAGAAACTTTTGTGCCTTTATAGTTGACTCCTAAAGACAGATTTTTTTTTTTTTTACCTTGAGGCATCCAAGTCTCTCTAACTGAATCACGCCTCTTCCTGCTACTGAAAGCGGTGTTTATGCCAATCACTATGAATGCCTTCTTCCTTGGAGCATCTTCCCCGGAAGTGGTGGTCGAAGTATTCGAATCAGAGATCCCACTTTCACGAGAACTCCTAGCTGCAGCTAGCTCCATCTGAAGCATGGAAACTTGTTTGTCTAAAGCTCTGGCACGCCTCCCAGGAAATTAAAATAAGCATCAATAATTAGAAAAAAAAAAAAAATTGAACTTCAAACAAATCTGGAGAAATTGAAACCGAATCCAGGTGGCACTCACTGGATGGCTTCATGGGTCTTCTGTAACTCGCTCACTGCATCCTTGGGCTGCATCTGATGAGAAAAAAGCAAGGAGATTTCAAAAACCAAAGCAAAACAAAACGGAACACTTTGCTGTGAAAAAAATTACAGGAAAGAGACGCATGCCTTCTTGGTCTCGCAGTCCCCAGAGATCACTTGCAGCTGTTGGTCCCGCTGATGCTGCGCAATAAGCATCCCGTTTGATTCAGGTGGGTCCCACATCCTGCAGTCAAACAAATTCCCAGGATCGGACCATGATGTTTAACTTCTCATAAAACAAGCCCCACAAACCAAAGTTTACATCTTGGCAGCTTAAAACAATTAAAGGGGGAGAATTTAAGAGAGAGGGGGAGTTTAAGAGATAGGGGGACTTTAAGAGACATACCTGCTTGTGATGAGCATACCAAGAATGAAGGAAAAGACAGAGAAAATGGGAATCCATGATGCAGAGATTTTGGTAGGGGTGCGAGTCTTCATGTTGTTGTGTGAGGGAGGATTAGAAAATTTGGTGTTTGGAAGGGAAAGTATGCTGGGAATGATGAATGTGAAGGGAGGAATGGTCTAAAGAGAAGAGATAGAGGTAGGAAGTTGCAACGCAGATACGTTTATTTATGGGAAAAAAGAGGTTAATATGTAGAAAGGTTACGAAATTTGGAATTTAACCGTGTTGTAAATAAATAGTGAGGACTGTTAAACCAGTTACAGTAGCCGGGATGCTCCAATGTGTCGTGTCCAATGAACAACCTCTGTGTTGGTGTCAAATGTTTGGCAGGTAATGTTACAATGTGCGTGTCTCGTAAGATACGGCGTCTCCTTCCTCACAAGTCAAACCTAGAATTTAAATCTGTGATCATCAAGGATAAAAGTCATTGAGTGTATTATGTGGTTTTTAACATTTTTTCATCATACCACATCTATTTAAATATTATTTTTTATAAATTAAAATATACACATATGTTATTTATGAATTTTGGGTTTGTAGAGAAATATTACTGCTAAAGCACAAATAACTTGTATAAGGAAAAATGTTAATAACACTTTTTATGTATTTTTCCATATTTTTTTCATTGATTGAAATTTATCAAAACCTATACAATTAAAAATATTAAATAAAAAGTGAAACTCGCTAAAATTTAACAAATTCAATCAAATAATAGAAATATGTTTATAATGGATAAAATATTTCTACTTTAATGTTTTCTATAATTTATCTTAAATAAAATAATTAGTATATACATCAAAATGATTATAAAATATATAAACGATGGATTTGCAAAATTAAATGTCTATTAGATATAATCAGGAGTAAAACTTTCAACACAAAACATTTTGTAATCATAGCACTTGAATTAATTTATGCGATCATCTTAAAATTATATCTATACTCATATACTTGTATATTCAAATAATATTAATGGAGGACTCTAATATAACACAACATAAAAAAATAAACTAGTAGAAAAGAATTAAGATGTGCAACTTTTATTCAACTTGATTACTAAAACATTTATTCAATTTGATTACTAAACATGGTAAGAAATTGTTACAATACTATCAAACATATTATTTGTCTCTCCAAAAGTTATTAAACTAGCTAGTAAAAGCCTCATATTCAACTTCATTACCTCCATTAAGATGTCATAAATACATTTACACCACAATTAAGATTCAACAGCTTTTGAAGTTAAGTATTTAATAAGTTTAGATGAAAGTGACACTTGAAGTATGGTTAAAGTTTACTAATTCACAATAACTCACATGAAATGAAATATAATGGAGATAACACAATATCTTGAAAAATTGGAATAATTTATTATTTTTGTAAATATATATATATATATATATATATATATATATATATATATATATATATATATATACATA
>Ga0099825_1005651_pt1 | contig 15969 bp, 11 predicted proteins | sample SiratroredBW_FD_76838 | JGI IMG/M metagenome (GOLD analysis project Ga0099825, IMG submission 76838) | Root nodule microbial communities of legume samples collected from California, USA - Siratro red BW | ecosystem: Host-associated > Plants > Roots > Nodule | place: USA: California | collected...
TAAAGTACTCTTCATATCTTCCAAGAAACCACCCCAATCAATATCAGAATACCCAACAAACTTTGCTTTATGTTTGTTAATTGAACTATCATATACAACAATTACCTTTCTATCTTGAGGATGTCAACAAGCTCCCAAGTGTTGTTCTTCTCAATCATATACAACTCCTTCTCCATTTCTTTTTACCACTTTAGGTCATGGAGAGCTTCCTCATGATCAACAGGTTCACATATTGTAACATTACATCTTTGTTATCTGTCAGATAAGGATCTAGTACCTCTTATAGGATGATCATCCACATTTTCATCAGAACCTTCCTGCTCAGTTATTTCTGGAACAACAAGGCCTTTAATCTCCTTCTCAATCAATTCTTTAGAAACTTCAACACCGTCACGAGAATCCAACCCATGATTTTCCACTACTGGTTTCCCATGATTTTCTACTGTAGGCTTCCTAGATTGCTTCCTTTTATGCCAAATCTATCCCGAATTAACTACAGAAGAGTAAGCGAGGTCTGTTTGCAAGTTTATCGAGAAACTTTTGCCCTTCATCTTTATTGACATCAATTTAATGCTAGTTGTATCAAAGACTTCATCTTTATCTTTGAACACAACGACATAGCCTTTCTCTAAAAGCTGCCCAACACTTAGCCGATTTTGATCAATTTCAGGGACATATAGAACATCAGAGATTATTTTTGTACCTGAGCCAGCATCAATGGCAATATCACCTATGCCTTTGACCTCAATATAGTCTCCATTCCCAATTCTGACTTTCAAAGAGTGGGTTTTGTCCAACTTTACAAACATGTCTTTATCATGTGTCATGTGATGAGTGTATCCACTATCAATCAACCATGTTTCACTAGTGATATCACTAGCAAAGCAAGTCGCCACAAAAAGACTCCTTCTTGTCATTGGTCTCTTGAGCAACCTTTTGTTGCTTTCTTTTGCGTACCTTCTCCACATGACCCTTTGGTTGAGGGACCTACACACCACATTGGGTCTCCACCAACATCTCCAATGTGGATGAGAAGTTTTTTGCAGTGTTCACATGCTGAGTACTTCCCCTTCTAGTCATTGTCATCCTCATCACATTCCTTCAATACTTGGCTCTTCTCTCAACATTCTTCTCTGCTCTTGGGTTTGCAGAGATTTTATCAACTTGGTTAGTGAAATCATTGCGAAAATTTTTTAGTCTTCAAGTGATGAGATCTTTGATTCAAACCTCTCTGGGAGACTCACCAACACTTTTTCTACGATCCTTCTATCAGGTAAATCTTCAAGTAATAGTCGGATCTTATTGACTGCTGCCAAGAGCCTATCAAAATATTCTTTGATGGTCTCAGCCTCTTTCATTCTCAACATCTCAAATTCTCTTATGAGATTGAGAACTTGCATCTGCTGAGTTCTTTCATATCCTTGAAACGCCTCTTGGAAAGTGTTTCATGCTTCTTTAGCTGTTTCACATAATTCTAGTGAATACAACATCAGAAACAGCAGAGTGAGTATAGGTCTTGGCCTTTGATCTTCTTATTGCTTCATCATTGGAATTTCTGATTTGAGCTACATTTGGATCTTCTTGTAACGACTCAATTTTAGACATCACAACATCCTAAAACCACTCGCTTTTAGATAAGACTTCATTTTGACAGACCACATTTGATAGTTTTCTCCGAAAAAAACCGGAGGTGCTGCCATGAAGTTTCTGGCTATGGGTGAAGTTTTTGTTTTTATCAAAAGGTTCCTCACTAGTTTCCCTCTGTTTTTTTTCTCGTAGTCTCACACACAAAGGTTTATTTTTTTGCTCAGATACCAATGGTTGGTTTTACATAATAGAAGGATATAAAATAATAAAAATGAACAAAAATGAACGAATATGTATGAAGAAAAAAATATATTGTTATTTCTTCTTATTTATCTGAGCCATGAACAACTTACATTTATAATGCTTGTAGAAAAGGAAAGATATCTGACTGAAATTACTCCCTTTAAAGTTTAGGAGCAGTTATAAAAATTGAAATCTAACGTTTAGGAAACAATTAGGAACAATTATTCTAATTAAAGACGTATTTAGAAACTGAAATAAATCAATGTGCAGTTTCAAAATAAATATATAGCAATTATTTATTAGTGAAAGCCTAAGTGAGGTCTCTAACAGTGAGGGTAACAAGAGAAAAAGGGAGAACTCATAGAAGAGGCCAACGATAGTGAAGGATTATGCGATGTGGAAAAAAATGTTATGGAAGTGGTGGAGTTGATGATGCATACGAAGGAGGATACAAAGACGACGTCTAGAGCGTTTTCATTTATCAATGGTTGGGAGAATTGTGAGATGCATGATATTTCAATGGTTGGGAGGAAGTATACAAGGTTTAAGCCAAATGGGAAAGCTATGAGCCATTTAGACAGAGCATTGGTCATGAGGATTGGTTGAAGAATTGGTCATGTACTAAACAATACAATCAGGGTAAGGAGGTATCAGATCATTGTGTGTTGGTTGTCAAAAATAAGGACATAGATTAGGGTTGAAAACCCTTCAAATTCTTTTATGCATGACAGCAGGATGATGAATTTAAGGAAGTACTCTATAAGTATTGAGGAGAAAATATTGGCAGTGGGAATAAGTTGGAAGCTCTAAAGGAAAAACTGAAAGGGTTAAAAAGAGAATTAAAGTAGTGGAGCAAAGTTAAAGTGTGCATAAATGATTAGGAAGTTACAAGCTAGATTTTCATGGGGGTGGGGTCATGAAGGCTGAAAAATTGTTTGGGTTAGTTGGGAAAAAATATTCAGACCTATGGTAAGAGGTGGAATAGGTATTAAAGACATAGGTAGATTCAATTCACATTACTTGCTAAGTGGAAATGAAGGTTAGGAACAGAGGAGGGAGGGATTATGAAGGGATATGCTAGAGTGAAGGTATGGTCAGTGGAGGAATATGGATGGGAATTCTATGAAAAAAAAACATTCTATTTGGTGGCAGGATCTTTGTAAAGTTTGTAGTGACGAATCATATAATAACTGGATAAGTGGGTTGATGACGAACCATTGAAAGATAAGTTTCAAAGGCTATTCTCTTTATCATTGTGTAAGGAAGCAGAAGTGGCAGAGGTTGGAACATGGGAATACAAAAATAACTTAGAGAGAGTTAGGAGGAACCTAAATTGGCATAGAGAGATGTTCGAGTGGCAAACAGAGTTTGAATTACAACTTATCAACCACATTTCAAACATATAGTGGAAAAGGGGTACCTAGGATAGTTGGTTGTGGATTGCAGATGATCACAATGAATATACAGTAAGATCGAGATAAAATATTAAACCAAGAAGATCTTGATGAAAGTGTAGGTAGCTTAAAACTGATTTAGAATATTAAGGCATCACCATATGCATTAGTATGCATTTGAAGGGAAATGCAGGACTGGTTACCTACAAAGTTTAATTTATCCAGAAGAGGCATGGATGTGGGTAACTCGATGTGTCCGTTGTGTCTAGACGGTGAGGAAACAGTACAACGTTTATTTATAACTTGTAAGGTGGCACAAAAAAGAGTGTGGGATGCATGTGATAGGTGGGTTAGAATAGAGACAGAGATGTGTTCTGTTTCGAAAGGGGACATCCCTCGCATTTGGAACTGGATTATACATTGGAGAAGGAGTAGCCTATAAAATGTTATTGTTTGTGGACGTGATCAAACATACTCAATGTTGCTTGTATTCCTAACACTCACAAACAGGTTTTCAGAGAAATTCTTGTGTTAATGACTTTGATGGTATGGTACTTTGTTAGGGACCCCTGATATGGTTGGCCGGGTTAGATGTAATTTATTGGGTGGGTTCAAGATAGGGATTGCACATGAATGCAGTTGGTGATTGTATTGTAGTCAATTGAAATAGATATGTAAAGGGTTGGAACATCCCTAAAATGTTCCATCTTATTTAATTTATTTTTTATTATTAAAACAAAATTATTCGTTATCACATTCTTTACATTGATTGGACTCAAACAAAGTGATTGTTAGATCCAAGTTCAATTGATCTTGTATTTGGTATTTTTTTTTTCATAAACAACTAAATATAAAACATAATATTATATTTTTATCCTATCATGTCGAACGTAAAATATTTCATCTAATCTATCAACCACAAACTGATATTGAGAGAAAAATATATAAAGAGATATATATATATAGAGAGAGAGAGAGAGTGAGAGAGAAAAGATATTGCCTTTATGGATTGGGCTTACATAGGATAATCAGTTCATCTCTGACTTTAGTGACACGAAATTTTTGGTTACTTTATTTCAACTTATTCAAATAATGCAAAAATATGTATGCAACTGTATCTCCTTTAGTTCTTTCCTTTTGTTTTTGTTAATCAAAGTCAGGATTAAAGTCTTGAATAAACCTTTAATATAAAGGTTCCAAAGGAGTACAAATAAACTAATGGTAATGCTGAAATTAGAAAATAAATTAAAAAAAGCTAATCGTAAGATGCTTTTCATTCATGCTAAATTACATTTAATATATTTGAGATGTAATTTATTTTACTTTCATCCATATTTTGAAATATCAATTAACACCAATAATTTAAATACACATAATAAGAAAGACTCTAAGAAGATATAAGCTCTTTGAAATCATGATTTTTGATAAAAGCTCTAAATCAAGGTTGTTTTAATGAAAAATTTTCTTACTTTTCAAATCAAATCTTTAGGATTAATCCCAATTAGGTGATATCATTCCTTTTCATTATGACTTTTGTAATATAATTTGTTGGTGTATTGTTTGCTAGGTGTATCCATTTTTTAGCAATTCTCTTGAGAGTTGTTTAAAAAATTGTATGCCTCTCTTTGTAATGTGATTGTAAATAGGAATTTTAATAAGATGGTGATGTCACTTTAAAGTTAATTGATTGATATTAGAAGTAAAATTGGTTGATTCAAACCAGTCTAAAAATCTCATTGTGCAATCTCTCTCTCTCTCTCTTTCTCCTTTACATTTGAATATATTATGTTTCTTTCTTTTTGGAAAAACCTTATTTCTTGAATAACATGTTTCAAGAATTTTCTTTTTCAAGTTTGTATATAGACCAAAAAAAATTAATAACACCAATTTACATGCTCTTGATATTGCACTGCACGATTTTGCTTACTAAATTCATCATGAAATTTTTTTTCTCTTGGATAAAACTTTGATAATGACGAGATGAATTCAAATATCAATTACGTTATTTAGTGAAATTTGAAAAGGATAAAGAGAGAAATGGAATTGTAAATTACCATTTGATATATAATTTTATTTACAATGTATATTTTTTAATATTAAAAAAAAATCTATTTTGCTTCCTTTGGTAAAACTTTTTAAAATTTTCAAAGAGAGAAATGCAATTGTACATTCCCATTTGGTATACAATTTTACATACAATGTATATTGTTCGATACTAAGAAAAAAAATAAATTCATGTTTAAAGAAGAGAGGAAACATCTCAAGGGAATGCCACCTTGGGTAACTCATTCCATTTCCACACTCTCAGCAAACCAGTCCCATCTCCAGTGAAGAAAAGTCCACTAGGGCCTAACTCAAATGATATAATGTCTTTCTTAGCAAATAGACAACCCCTCTTTGAAAATCTATATAAGAAAAATGATATGATTAGGAGATGCAATAATACTCAACAAATTAATATGTAATATTATAGAAGGTAATAGAATTCAAGTTTACTTACGATGAGAGTTCGTACATGCGAACGGAATTGTCTTTACAAGAGGAAAACAATACTGGTTTGCCTTCTGCATCAAGCATCCCAAAAAGCGAGACAATACCCTGTATAATAATATATGAATTTAGCGAATTGACCAACTTCTTCATGCCCATTATCAATCTGCTTTCTTCAAAGAAAATACAATAAAATGATTAGGTATCTTACTATTTGCTCGTTATGTGTATATACCACACTCAAAGTTCCAACTTCCATGCATGCCCAAATCTTAATCGTGCCATCAGATGAGCTTGACAATAAAAATTCATCCCAACAAACAAGGGATGTAACTACATCAGTATGTTCATGGAGTGTCATCGTACATTGTAATGTGTCCATGTCCCAAACCTGGAGAAAAAAGGTAACAAGATTTTGATGATAGAAGATCATTGAATATTTCAATTTGTAGTTCAAGAAAACTTAACATGATACAAAAGGAAAACAATATCTTTATATTAACTAAAAAAAAATACCTTTATGCTTTTGTCCAAGGATCCCGAGTACAACATCTTGCGTCCAACGGTTAGGCAAACCACAGATTTAGTGTGGCCAGTTAGTGAGCCAACTAATTGAAAAGGACACTCAGCTTCAGAACTTCCTTTCCAGGCAGTAATGACACCATCCTAAATTATTTAATAATTAGATTATGAATAAATTAATGGACACGAGAAAAAAGATGTTTAAAAGGAGAGAATTCTAAAAATGATCAAAGAAGAAAATTACTAGTATAGGTAATTAGTATAACGAGATAGGGTGAAAAGGTAGAAAACGTTTAAAAAGTTAAAGAATTGTTGATATAAAGAAAGCACAAAACTTTTTTTGTTCAACTAAAAAAATGTTTGATAAATCGGAGATAAATAGTATCCAACTTTTGTATAGACAATTACCTCTGCCCCAGCAAAAAGGACATCATTGCCAACAGTCATGTAAAGGATTCTTCCTTTGGGTCCATTAAGAGTAAACTCTGAATTAGTCTCAGTATTCCAAGCCTTTACCACAAAAGCACATTCATATAATTAATTTGCTTGTACTACTCCTATAATTAGAACATTGTCATACATTAAAATAAAATAAGGACAAAAAAGTGTTTACCTTGATAGCATTCTTCAACCCAACAAAAATCCATGGCCCCTCACTTATCAAAGAGTTAACTTCGGTGCCAAAGTTTATGACTTTAACACATTGACCTGTATGACAATCCCATATTCGAACGGTCCCATCCATGCTTCCAGAATAAAGTTTATTGGATCCAGCGAGAAGTGTAATTCCGGTGATAGCCTAATGTAAAAAAGTTAATCAAACCTATTTTGATTTAACTATTATTCTAAATATACATTATCAAAATATATTTTGTACACTAAATAGTGGTTTTAAAGAGAGTACCTTTTTGTGTTGGTGAAGTTTCGTTAATGTGGAAAACCCATCACCATGAAACCATGAATGTAAATTCAAGCATTGTTCTCCGTACACACAATTGTCATTGGTCCAATATTTACATATTCTTGGTGATTTCTTGGACACCTTCACAACATTTGTCTCATCTCCACTATCCGCACTATTTTTAACCAAAGTAGTCTCGGAGTTATACTTTGATATATTTTTTGAGGATGGATGAGACCGTTTTCCATTATATCTATATGTCGCATTGACACTTTTATAGGATATATGTGGTAAGGGTATTTCCTTATGAATAAACCTACAAGGATTTCTGTTGCATTTTCCAGCGCGCCAGTAGACACATGTTGTTCCCTCAAATTTTTCATTCATTCTAGCAAACTTTACATCCATTATACTCTACAACAACAAATATTGATATCACACATCCCAAATAATTTTATTTATTTCACTACTATAAATTTTATGTATTTTTATAAATAAAAAATTGTATCAATTTACATCCTTAAACTTTTACGATATAGTTTTCACATAACAATTATATTAACTATAGAAAATAATATGAAACTACACATTACATATTGTAAATTTCAGTTGAATGAAAGAAGATAAAGAGTTTTCTCATATTGGTACTCATAAATTATAAAAATTATAAAAAGAAGACCTAAATTTGAAATATGTAAAAAAATCTTCAAAATAAACTAATTTTATTCGATATATTTTCTTAATTAAATGAGAGATAAATAGATTGATAAATAGACAAATAGATCTATTGATGGATGAATTATACAGATAGAAATATATTTTTAGATTTTAGAAACTTTGGATATAAAATAGTAAAATAACATGACTTTAGGTTGTCATATTCTTAGGATTTTGATTACAAAAAATATTTAAAATAATAATTATTTCAATTTTGGCTTCTTTAAAATTTAAAATTGAAAAATGTTATATACAAATTATTCTTTTTCAAATATATTATATCTTTATTAATACACATAAAAAAATTAAATGATCCAATCACACATTAGACTAAGAAAATTTTAATTGAATAGATTAAACTATGAAAACTTGAATAGATTAAGAATGAGAGAAGGTGAAAATACTCACTTGATCCCGGCACTAAAAGAATTAAACTTGAATAGGAAATACTTCAAAAATCAATTGAGTGTATTGGATTATATTTTCTGAATCAAAAGTTTGTAGGTTTGCATTGGTGGCCTATGTTTATTTATAGTTTATAAGTAGAGATAAATAGATGAAAAGATAAATAAATGGATAAGATATTTTGATTTTATTATCTTATCTTAGTTTTAAAATTAGTATAATAAGATATTTTTCAAATTTAATGAATATATTAATTTAGATTTACTATGTTTTTTTAGTAATTAAATTTAGTTAGGTATATATTTCATAAAAATCTGTTTAGATTTTCATATATATATATATATATATATATATGAAATAAATAGAATTTAAAATTAGTTGTCAAATATCGTGATTGAGTAAAGGAAAATAAAAAGATCATCAATTGTAAATAAAGAAATTGATTATATCTTAGATAATTTTAGAAATGATAAGTAATATAGAATGATATTTCCAACTTAATTTAAAATACATTGTGATTTAAAATTATTAAAAAAGTTAGTAAATATAATATAATAAGAGATATATAATAATAATAACAATAATATAATATTAACAACAAGAATTATTATAAATTTTATGCTTTTATCTTTTTAACAATTAGGTGGTTTAAAAAAACAGAAAATTGGTATAATTTGTATTTTAACTGAGAAAGAAAATAATAGCAGCAAAACTTCTTAAATTTACCTTTTATTTGTCTCTAATACTGGTGAATAGAAGGTTATCAAAAATATTTCAAGTTATGGATAAAATTGTATTTTAACAGAAAAGTTATTGACGGGTGAAATTTGTTTGAAATATATTTTGTGTAATATAGAAACACATTTTGAAATAGGAATAGAAAGATATTTAAAATTATATATATATAAAATAAATTTTTACGGAAATTAAAATTATATATAAATCTTAAATTTTTATATCATTCTTCTTGATATGAAAATTACTTCTAAATTTTAGTTTGACTTGAATATTTTTTTTATCTCTGATTAATTACCCAAATTTAGTTTTATTCCTTATAATTTTTTTCAAATTTTCATATCTAATATTTTTTATTTTGTTTTTCTATTAAAAACGGTTTAGATATAACTTAAAATAATGAAATAAAACTATTTATGTAAATTTTTAGAAAAATTTTAGAATAAAAAAAGTAAAAAGAAAAGAAATATCGGATATAAGAAATGTAATCTCGGTAATTTATTGGACTTATTTTAAGCTTTATATTTTTTATATTTTAAAAAAATTATTTTAAGCACTTAAGATATATCATCTCAGAAAATAAATCATTTCTCTACAGTTAAAGAATAAAAAGTATCGGATTCGAGAAATAGAATAGACATTTAAAAGAAATAATTTTCTATATTTTTTTTTAAAATGTACTAGCATCCAGTGTGAGGATTCTAAAGGAAAAAAATTGACGTTTGACATAAACACTTAGTCCACACTGAATCCCAAAACAAAACAAGAAAGTTGTGCCCAGGGCAACCGACATAACCAGATCATCTTGACACATTAAGATGGATAGGATTACACAAACCTATGTAATACCATCGTATATCATTTAAACTTTTATCTAGAGACAAGTATCAATTTCTATTCAAGGTTTAAAGTTCTTCAAAAAAGTCTCCATATAAATCAAACCTATGTACAACTAGATACATAAGAAAAGAAAAATGAAACTAAGAGCCTATATGCCTTAAGATGCTTTTGAACCTATATTTGCATATGCTCATGTACATACTATAGTCATCACATTTCACAATACAATAAGATAAACAATGGTAAGTTAGTGAAATAATATTTCAACTCGTGAAAGTAAAATAAAATAAAATGAATAGATTTACGATTCATGTTTGGTTATAAATTTAAGAGTTTAAATATCATCGTCAGAGTACAACTAGGTCTATCATCCAATTACAATCCAAGGATTGTACTCAATTCCAAGCATATTGATTTCACATAAATTCTTTTTCAATCACGGTACCTTAATTTTCTTTCGATTCAAGTAATCTGATTTCATTTCAATAAAAATAATTGCATATGAACTCATCATTCACTCATAACACATATCATATCATTTTAACTATACTGAAACATATAGATTAACGATGATACCTTGATTTCTTTTCAGTCTCAGTACTCTGATTTCAATTCAACCAAAATGGTTGCATATATATCTATAATTCAGTCACGACATATATTATTTCAATTTCATCATGCACTACCATATCTATTCTACAACTCACAATTCACAATATTCAAAATCAATTCTTATCTAAGTTTATATATATATATATATATATATAATCATCTAATTTCATCGTAAAACATCTTTGTAATAAAAAATAAAACTAAGAACCAAGTCATTTCATATTCAGGACTTCTAATAAAGTCCTAGACACTTTATATTCCATGTCAAACTTTAACAAATAGTTATTTCATTCTTATAGGAATTATAAATTTCATTCTATAAAAAAGATCTTGCAATGTTTTGTCATGTTCTACAAGTGTTACCAAATATTAAGTCAACATTAATAAATAATCTTAAAGCCTCAAAGCATGTTTAGACATAAAAACAAGTAGACTAACAAAAAGAAATTCTTTATTACAAGTATATAAGATATACAAGATAAAAGATATACAATGATTCCTTTTCTAATATATATATCGAGTAAGATAGACCGCGCTTTCACCTTTTTATGAAAATAAACTAGGAAATAAGGATGTATATGATGATAAGTAGGGAATAAACACGAAAAACGCCAGGCATGTAAAGGAACGTCAAATTTAGATCAGTTGAGAAGGAACTTTTTCATCCAAAGAGAAGAGAACTTTAGGTATTTTTTCAAATTGTTCTTGTAATCCACATAGATCTGTCCAAAACGAACTGTGTAACCAGCGTCCCATTCAAAGCTGTCCGAAAAGGACCATGCATAGTAGCCCTTCACATTAACACCTTCCCTGCACCAAAACTAAAATCAGTTCTCACAATTCAATATGAATAAATATTCTCAACTTCTAGTTAAATTCGCACTTCATCGATTGAAGAAGGAAATGAAGATGGGCAATAAGGTATCTAATCCTGATACCATCCTTGCGGGCTTCATCGACTGATATTGAATCATTCCTTGCTTTAGCAACGCCTAAAAAATTAAGAACCAAATAATATTATTAATTTCTAATTAACCTATCAATTGATTACTTTCTCTTAAGTTTCATAAAACAATTCTCGTATACTATCATAAACAAAGAAAAACCCAATTTTCTTTTAAAGCTTAAATATGTAAACAGTACATAAAAGAATTAGGTTCTTAAATAAGGAATCAATAGGGTGATTGAAAATTTTATGATGGGATCATTTTAAGCTTACTGCGTCTGTCTAATAACCAAAACGGAAAATTAATTGGGTAGTATTTACCATTTTCAGTGATGTAAATATTTGGATTCTTGTATTTATCCCTTATGTACACCATAAGATAGTAAATTCCCTTCGGATAGATAAAGAGCCAATCCAAATCCGTCTGCACAAAAATAAATTTTTGTTAAATCAGTCGTACAAATTCATGTTCACTGCTACTGCATGATGTTTTCTCGCTAAGTATATGTTAGGGTTCACACATGTTAGAATCACTTTCATCAACGGAATTACTATTTGCATGGTGCATTATCAATTATAACTAAAATTGAATACCATTAGTTAGTTTAATTAGTTGCAAAGCAAAATTTACTCTACGTACCGGGGTTCCAATAGCTTCACCATTCTTTTCCGCTATGATCAAGAGAAAATTGTTGCTTGTGTTTGTCAGTTCCATGTTAAAAAAATATAATATGCATAGTTTTGCAATATGTACTTACTAGTTAGAGCGGCTAGCATATCTGTGTAGAAGGTCCTATTGGTGGTGACAGGTCCAGCATTTTCTGCATAATATGTGGTGTAGTAATTCACACCAAGAAAATCAATGGATTTTCTTAGGCCTTCAGATTCAGCTTTTGTGAATTTGGGAAGCCTTGCACCCACTGAAGATTTCATACTCTCCGGATAGTCACCATAGATAATCGGATGAGCATACCTGAGAAATTTAATATGTCTCGAAATAATATTTATATAAAGTATCAAAGTTCAATTTCCATAGATTTTGTCACTTTTATTTTATTATGAGAAATACATACCATCCAAAGAAAAAGTCTAGAGCTCTGTTTGCAGCCCCCTCATCAGCAGCACTGTTAGATTTCGGCAAAAAGTAGTGAGTCGGTATGGTGATACCAATTTGTCCCTTTTGACGAGCCTAAGAAACCACCATATGATTCATCAGTTGTGCAACCTGTGTTCTATAGTCTTGATTCTTTCAATTTGAAATGTTTTATTTTGTGCTAAAATAAATGAGACAATTCACTTTAGAACATTTTTCACTGTTTGTTAGAATCACACCTGCATCTTGTGCAATTCAAAGTTGAACGGTAGAGGATCCAGTTCATATTCTATGACTTGCACATACATAATTTTTACATATTATTTAAAGAAAATTCAATAAATAGTTCAACAAAATTATTTTTACTAAAATTGGAAAGATATATTGAATGTAAAGTAACAACGGATAAGATAGTATATGTGTAAGAGCAAGAGGTGAGAATAAAAGAGAAAACTCTTCTTTATCTTAAAAGTGTCAAACACAATGGAATGGGGTATTTGTAGGTGTTTAATAGAGAGATCTAGATTAGTTTCTAGAATTAAAACTCTATTATAAAATTTTCTATATCCTTCTCATAAACTTTATAGATTTTAGTAAGAGAAACTGAACAACTATTCTAGATATTTTCACATTAAACTTTACTTTAAAATTTGAAACTATTCAAAATTTAGTGACTTTTGTGAAGATATTTGTATCTTGATCTTAAGTCTTGACATACTTCCAGTTCCTTTCTAGTAATGAATTTTCTTATAAAATGATACCTTGTGTTTATATATTTGTTTCGATCATGAAATATCATATTTTTTGCTAATGCTTGTGCAAACTTGTTATAGAAAATTCTTTAGCCTTTATTTATGGCAAATGTAGTTGCTACTAGCTACATATTTTGACTTACATGTTGAAGTGACAATAGATTATTTATTTGAACTTCTTTAAAAAACACATCCTCCAATGAAAAATATAAAGAAACTGATTTTCTATCATCAATATCTCTTACATAATCACTATTGCAAACTCTTGATTAGCAAAGTTAACTCTCTTTGATTTGTCCCTTCTTCTACCTTGGTTGAACCTCCTCCCTATATAAAGGATTGTTCTCTTTTTGTAAAACACATACTGAGTTGAATGAAAGCTCTTTTGTGTGATTTTGAGAGAATTAGTGTTGTCTCTTCTCTTGTTTTGGATCTTTATCTTGAGAAACTTTTTTAAGTAGTGAATCCTCTTACACTTATCCTTGAAGGTTTTTCTCTCAAGGTGGTATGTTATTCCGTATCAATACCTTCAATCCATTTTTGTTTTCAATTCTTGTTTTCTTTCATGTTTTTCGCCATTGTTGAATTATATTTCCTTCATGTCTTCCATACATGTGCTAAACACTTCTCCTTTATTCTTCATCTCCTTTTGAGTTGATTAAGATACTTCCAACGTTTAAAGGTTTAAACCATACTCTTCCACTGACTATTGATGATAATAACTCCTTTCTTCATTATTTGAATCATTGTTACCATTTCCTTTTCCTCAATGTGCATGTCCTCTTCAATAATCACGGTTTGAGTCAAGGAACAGAGGATCTTCTCTACCAGACAAAAAATTTCTATTTTATCTTCATATTTCTTAAATTCATTAACAACTACCTTTATTCTTGAAAAATAATCTAAAATTGATTCGGTTTCCTTCATCTTTAAAGAAGCAAAGTCACTCCTTAATGATTGAAGCCTTATCTTTTTCACTTTGTTGACACCTTGGAGGGTTTTTCCAAGATATTCTAAGCTTCCTTAGATGTAGTTTCCTTAGATGTAGTAGCATACACAATCTTCACGAACATGATGTGATACAAAAATTAATGGATTAGAGGAAGGGCTTGTTGATCCTTTTTCTTTGTTTTTAACAAAGTCTCCATCTCATCTTGCGATAATTTTTCTTCATCTTGTGACTCTCATGGCCTTTTTCTCCGGTCTCCCAAGCACCTTAAAAGCCTAGCAACACTTTCATGTGAAGACACCATTTCCAGAAAATTGGAAAACTTTTTTTTTCTCTTTCAACTCTCTAAATCAAACCAAGTTTCTTATACTACTTTGTTAGTGAAAGAGGTAAGACTAAAAGAGAATACTCCGATCTCCTTATCTTAAAAATGTCAAATACAATAAGGTATTTATATGTGTGTTTAATGGAGAGATCTAAACTCTCTTCTAGAATTCTCTAATTAAAACTGTACTATAGAATTCTTTTACACTTTTCTCTATTTAGAGACTTTCTAGATCTTATTGAGAGAAACTCAAGAGATATTCTAGATATTTTTTATTTTAAATTATAATAACAAAACAAACAAACAAAATAGAAATTATTACTTTTCTCCAAAGTATAATACTATAATTTCTCGTTTTGATTTTCTGGAAAATGTTTTTGAAGTTAACCTGGTATTTTGTCTTGTACAATATGGCAGCAGTCTCATGAGCAAGTAACAGGTTGTGTCCAACGATGTATGGTTCGGTGGCTGAGTCACCAGCACTGCAATTGCCAATGTACTTCGAACATCTACCTGGTGCAAAGGTGCCACCATTGTAACCATTGATACAATATGATAAGGGTTCATTCAGAGTCACCCAATGTTTCACTCGATCTCCAAAGGTCTTGAAGCAAAAGTCAGCATATCTATGAAAATCCTCCCTAATTATCCATCACAAGCAAAGTTAATTGGAAATTCGTGGTTAATTAGGTTTTCTGTACAAGTATTCAAAAGAACTTTTTAGAAAAAATAAAATAAAATAATTTTCTTAATAAGCAAAAGTTATGTACTAATTAAAAATACAGTTTTTAAACATACATAAAAAAGTTTACACATAAGTTATTTTAATTTATAAAATGTTAATAACATTATTTTTTATATAATTGCGCATTAAGATAATCCTTATTATGTGGTCTAACTCCCATATCATTAAGTCAATATTCCTCTGGAATTATAACATTATTTAACAACCTTTTTCAAATAACATTTTATTGTTCATTAAAATTTGTTGAGATCTGAAAGGTACCATTAGTGTTATTTTTATTTCAAGAATCACAATAGTTTTATAATTTTTAATCAATAATAATTTTTATTAGAAAGTATATTATAGATCGTTACTCACACTACTTTATGACTACGAAATCCCCCATACTCATCTTCAAGAGTTTGTGGGAAATCCCAATGGAAAAGAGTGACAAAAGGTATTAAGCCTGGTAAGAGAGAAGACAAAATGTTAACAAAGCCAAATTTGAGGAAATTCAAGAAGGAAATGAAAAGGGTGAAAAAAGGTTTAGAAAATATACATGATATCACAAGTTCTAATGTCAATACAATAGTTATAAATACAAAAAAAAAAAAAAAAAAAAAAAAAAAAAAAAAAACATTTAATAAAAAAAAATATATAATTTTTATATAAAAAAAAAAATATATATATATATATATATATATATATATATATATATATATATATTTTATTTA
>Ga0099825_1005652_pt1 | contig 15967 bp, 7 predicted proteins | sample SiratroredBW_FD_76838 | JGI IMG/M metagenome (GOLD analysis project Ga0099825, IMG submission 76838) | Root nodule microbial communities of legume samples collected from California, USA - Siratro red BW | ecosystem: Host-associated > Plants > Roots > Nodule | place: USA: California | collected...
TATATATATATATATATATATATATATATATATATATATATATATATATATATATATATATAAACTAATTTTATTTCATAGAAAAAATTTAGTTATGTTTTATTTTTATTTTCTTAAAAATACTTATAAAAGTATTTATAATTTTGAGACATTGCATTCTACAACATCGTATAATGGATACTGCAACTTCATAAAAATTAAATTTTCAATTTTATCAATTATATATTCTCAATTATAAATTCTTTTAGATTCAAAACTTAAATTTCAAAATATATTAATGTATTTTTGGAATATATTTATAAATTTATTTGAAATGTATTTCAAAAATGCACATTAAATATATTTCAAAATATTTTTCAAATAAATTTGGGATTGTACAATTCACAACCTTCTTATATTATCATCTAATACAAAATAGGATGGTTTTATAAATCTGGACTTAGATAATTTTGACAGTTCACTGTTCTCATGTGCAGTTTTGAAAAGAGGGGTGCAAAATGCAATGAACACAATTTCGGAGAGTGTCAGTATTCCATGGTATGTACCCAAGTCCAACCATGGGTATCTGCCGGTTGACTCAAATTCAACGTTTTTCTTTAGCTTGATTAGTTAAACAAAGTTGGATGGTGAATTTTTACTCATTTCATTAAACGAGTTTATTTTAAATATTTAAGTTTAGTTTGCTTAGAAAATAGAAACTACTTTTAAAATTGAGTTATTTAACTACTCATACTTAAATTATTTTTATATTTTATTTTAATACTATATTTCTTTTCTCCTTATAATTTTTTCATATAAAGTTTAACAAGCGAATATATAATATTGTTTTCATAAAAATTCTTGATAGAATACATAAATGCATTATTTATAAGTTTTAACATTGAGCTTTTAAAATTCAGTGGCTTTAATTAAATAATTTAACCTAATATCAAACTTAACTTGATCTGTTTGACTAAATAAACAAATATAAAAATCACTTAACTTATTTACATCTTAATTACAAGCCATTTGGGACATCCTACTTCAACTATATATATCTAATGCATAGATCAAATTTTCAAATTTTCAAATTTGATATATATATATACGAGATCATTTACAAGAGATCATCAGTGCACTGCACATAATGTGTCACAAATTCATTTGATCACTGGAACATTGAAATAAATAAAGACCAAGAGGACTTCAAGTCAGCGGTGAAACTTCTCTACCGAGGATAGTTATGACCACAAATAATAGATATAAAGGAAGAGGTTCACGCGTTCACAATAGTGAAATCAATAAAAGCATTGACTTATTAAGTCTTACCATACCTCAATTTGATGGATTTCTCATCTGTAAGAGTTTCAATGTTCTAATTCAATTTGCAAAACAAGAGAAGAAATGGCCCTTGGTATGGTGGGAGAGGCTCTCATATCTGCTTGTATGGAGATCTTGATAACAAGGATAGCTTCTAGAGAGTTTCGAGATTTCTTCTCCAGTACAAAGCTGGATATTTCTTTGATGGATGAGTTGAAGATAAAGCTATTGGCAGTTAATGCTGTGCTCAATGATGCTGAGGAGAAGCAGATCACTGATCCTGCAGTGAAGGAATGGCTTAATGAGTTGAGAGATGTTGTCTTAGATGCAGAAGATTTGTTGGATGAAATCAACACACATGCTTTGAGACGCAAGGGGAAGGGAGAATCTAGAACATTTTCTACCAAGGTAAGATCCTTGCTTCCTTCTAGCTTTAAAAACTTCTACAGGGGTATGAATTCCAAGTTTGAAGCAATATCTAGAAGGCTAGAACATTTTGTTAGACAAAAAGATATTCTTGGCTTGCAAAGTGTTACTAGGAGAGTCTCTTATAGAACGGTAACAGATTCATTGGTTGAATCTGTTGTGGTTGCTAGAGAGAATGACAGGGAGAAGCTACTGAGCATGCTTCTATGTGATGATGGTGATGGCATGTCTAGTGATATAGAAGTGATCACAGTATTGGGCATGGGGGGTCTGGGAAAAACAACCCTTGTTCAATGCCTTTATAATGATAGTAAAGTGCAGAAACATTTTGATTTGACAGCTTGGGCATGTGTGTCAGATGATTTTGATATTCTCAAGGTAACGAAGAAAATTGTTGAATCTCTCACATCCACAGATTGTCACATTACTAATCTTGATGTTCTTCGTGTTGAATTGAAGAATAACCTAAGAGATAAGAAATTCTTGGTTGTGCTTGATGACCTTTGGAATGAAAAGTATAACGATTGGCATCACCTAATAGCACCTTTTAGAAATGGGAGAAAGGGAAGTAAAATCATTGTGACAACCAGACAACAAAGAGTTGCACAGGTCACACATACATTTCCCACTTATGAACTGAAACCTCTTAGTGATGAAAATTGCTGGCGCATACTGGCCAGACATGCATTTAGAAGTAAAGGTTACCACAATTATCCAATCCTAGAAGAAATTGGTAAAAAAATTGCAAAAAAATGTAATGGTCTACCACTGGCAGCTAAAACATTGGGAGGCCTTTTGAGATCAAATGTTGATGTTGGGGAATGGAATAGAATTCTGAACAGCAATTTGTGGGCACATGATGATGTTTTACCAGCTTTGTGTATAAGTTATTTTCATCTTCCAGCACATTTGAAGAGATGTTTTGCTTATTGCTCTATTTTTCCAAAACAACATTTGTTGGACAGGAAGGAACTGATCTTGTTATGGATGGCTGAAGGCTTTCTCCAACATGTTCATGAAGAGAAAGAAATGGAATCAGTAGGCAATGACTGCTTCAATGAGTTATTATCTAGATCCTTAATTCAGAAAGACAATGCTGTTGCAGAGGAAAATTTTCGAATGCATGACCTCATCTATGATTTGGCTAGACTTGTGTCAGGAAGAAGTTCTTACCACTTTGATGGCAGTGAAATCCCAAGAACTGTTCGCCATTTATCATTTCTCAGAGAGATGTTTGATATCTCTGAAAAGTTTGAGGGCTTGTATGAGCTCAAGTGTTTGCGGACCTTTCTACCACGATTGTCATATCCATTTGTACAATGTTACTTGACCAAAATGGTATCACATGACTGGTTGCCAACACTAAGATGTTTGCGAATACTTTCATTGTCTAAATACACAAACATCACTGAGTTGCCTAATTCCATTGGCAATTTGTTGCACTTGAGGTATCTGGATCTTTCCTACACTTCAATTGAAAGCTTGCCCGATGAAACATTTACGCTTTACAATTTGCAAACTTTGATATTATCAAATTGTGAATCTCTTATTCAATTGCCGCAGAAGATAGGAAATCTGATTAACTTACGCCACCTTGACATCAGTGACACTAACTTGCCAGAGATGCCAACACAGATATGCAGATTACAAGAACTCCGTACCTTGACAGTTTTTATTGTTGGAAGACAAGATGGACTAAGTATCAGAGATTTATCAAAATTTCCTTATCTTCAGGGCAAGCTTTCCATTATGAACCTTCAAAATGTTGTCAATCTTGTGGACGCTTTTCGGGCAAATTTAAAGAAAAAAGAGCAGATCGAGGAGCTTATTCTAGGATGGGGCAGTGATCCACAAGAACCGCAATTTGTAAAAGATGTACTTGACAACTTGCAACCATCAACAAATTTGAAGAAACTCAATATCAAATATTATGGTGGCACTTCCTTTCCAAATTGGATAGGACATTTTTCATTTTCAAAGATCATAGTCCTTACTATAAGTGATTGCAACTATTGCTTGTCACTTCCACCGCTTGGACAACTACCTTCGTTGAAGGAGCTTGTTATCAAAAGGATGAAAATGGTGAAGAAAGTTGGTCATGAGTTCTACGGTAGCAGTGTAGGCTCACAGTTGTTTCAGCCATTTCAATCGCTGGAGAATCTGGAATTTGAAGATATGTCTGAGTGGCAGGAATGGCTACCATTTGAGAGTGAAGGCAGAAACTTTCCCTTTCCATGTCTTAAGACTTTGTACCTGTCCAAGTGCCCCAATCTAAGAGGAACCTTGCCAAGTCATCTACCTTCATTGACCAATGTGATTTTCTCAGAGTGCAACCAGCTGGTGACAAAATTATCTGATGTGCATTGGAATACATCAATTGAAGCAATACACATTAGAGAGGGACAAGAAGACTTGTTGTCCATGCTTGACAACTTCTCTTATTGTGAACTATTGATTGAAAAGTGTGATAGCTTACAATACTTTCCCAGAATGATACTTAGTGCAAATTGTCTTCAAAAGTTGACTCTTACAAATATCCCATCTTTGATTTCCTTCCCAGCTGATTGTTTGCCCACATTATTGCGATCACTTGACATTTGGCATTGTGGAAAGCTAGAGTTCCCATCTCACAACAAATGGCCCAAATTCACTTCACTTGAAACATTGAGAATATGGAATAGTTGCAGTTCCCTGACATCTTTTTCATTAGCTTGTTTCCCTGTCCTTCAAGAGCTTTATATCCGTTTTATTCCCAACTTGGAAGCAATTACTACTCAAGGGGGAGAAGCAGCTCCCAAATTAGTTGATTTTATTGTCACTGATTGTGAGAAACTTAGATCACTGCCAAATCAAATTGATCTCCCTTCCCTTGAACACTTGGACCTATCAGGTCTTCCCATGCTAGAATCATTGTCTCCAAGGTGTTTGCCTTCTTGTTTAAGATCACTTCATGTTGATCTTGGAATACTATCATCTATATCCAAAGAAGAGTTATGTTCGCTATTCCGACGCCTATCTTCTCTGTCACATCTTTTAATCAAGGGTCTTGGTGATGAAGATCTTGTTAACACTCTTCTCAAGGAACAGTCCCTGCCTACTTCTCTAGAATATCTGTTCCTACATAATTTCAGTGGCTTAAAGTTGTTGGAACGAAAAGGGCTTCAAAATCTCACTTCTCTCCAAATGCTTCACATGTACAATTGTCCAAGTATTGAGTCCTTACCTGAGGATCGACTTCCATCCTCTCTTCAAGTACTCAGTCTTAGGGAGTGTCCTTTACTGGAAGCAAGATATCAGAATCATGATGGGAAATACTGGTCTAAAATTGCTCACATTCCTGCCATCAAGATAAATGAAAAGGTCATAATATGAGTTGTTGCATGAATAAGAGTCATCAATAGGTAAATAAATGCTTCAATTATTTTGAACAAGTATGATGTTAAATTCTTAATGTTACGCCACTTTTATTTTTATTTCTTTTGCTCCTAGAGAACGAATTTGTCTGTCAAACTTATTGCTGACCACATAAATAATTATTGATGGATTGACCTTCTGTTTCAAACTATTTTGGATTGCTGGGTATAGAATGATAATACATTTACTTCAAATTTGTTTTTCTTTATTAAATAGGCATTTAGAAACAAGCATTGTAACATGTTTAATTGGAGATTTTTAAAGTATTCCTAATGCATCTGATGACAAGAAAAGTTAGTATTATGAGATAATAAGTCTTGGTTGGAAGTAGGAAGAAAGAAGCACGCAGGATGGCCTCTTATCCTTATAGAGTAGATTGCATGAATCAATTGCTAAAAGGATCGCAAAATGCCAGGACTCAGATGCAGAAAGATAATGGTATAGACTACTCTGACCTAGATTGAGTAAATAAATGGTATTAGGAAGTAAGTTTTAAATCTAACTTATCCTTTTTAAAACCAATTTAGTAAGGTCATGATTTAGTAAAACCGATTTAATAAATTGATCTTATCTTATGCGACATAATATCTCTAACACATCCCCTCGTATAGATCTCGAACCTACAATTAGATATAAGTGAAGGTCTAAACACAACATGATAGTAACTGAAACAATAGATCACAAATCTTGTTAGAATAAATTCGGATTAGAGTTTTAAATCCTTACAAAACTAGCTTAGTAATGTTAAAATTGTTTGCTTATATTGTAAATTGATACTATCTTTAACCGGATACGAGATCTCCAATAAATGATAATGCACAACATAATACTGTGATAAGTATAATCTGTGTTTCATCTTCTTTTTTTCCCTAACTAAGCACCTCATGAAAAACTCTGTTTATACACTCAGGATATATGTGATTAGATGAAATGGATTGTTGTGACTCAGTAATCTACTCTTTTTCTATTATGGATTACTATCTAGATGTCAAACTTAAAAAAATTGTTTAGAAATGAGATTTTTTTTTTTTTTTTTTTCATAATGACTACAGTTGGTAGCTGAGCCGAGAAAGTGGCGACACATTTCTTCACATTTGCTTGCTGTGATGGTGACAGTTTATTGCGTTATTCGCTTCTCTAGTGCCTATTTCAATCTTATTATCACATATTCACTTAGGAAGTTTGTTTTGGCATGAAGTATTTGTAAAACTAGAATGGTGTTCTATTTATGATGATTTTCTGGTATCATCCAAACATTTATAAGAAACGAGATTTTGTATTAGACTTGTTGTTTATACTAGTATTTTGTTATCTTAAATAAATGTTACCGTGTTCCTTTGTGTTACTCGAAGTCTGAATCTATTTGGAAGTGTATTTCTTTTATATTATAGTTTTAGAGTCAGCTGGATGAACGTTCTTAACCTCGTTCCTCATGAGAATAATAACAAGGAAAATTGAAGGTATAGATTCTCTATAAGTAAAATTAGTTTATGTTCGAACTAGTTTTTATAAATTTTTTTATATAGTTTCTCTAATTTTTTTTTAACTTTTAAAAAAATTAATTTTAATTTATGAATAAGTAAGTTTATTTTCTTTTTATTTTTGTCTCTTAGAATGACTTAAGGAGAATTTCGTCCAAATAGGTAGTTACAGTTTATTTAGATGAACTACTCCAAAAGTAATTTTAAGGAAGAAAAGTAAGAAAAAACAAAAGAGAATGAAATGTTTTTTTCCGACAAGTTTAAACTTGGAGTTAAATTTTTAGGAAAAACTACAAAAGAAAGCTTCTACAAAACTAACTTATATAAGCTAATTCTTTAGCTCATGAAAAAACGTATTTTAATTTTCTTCTTTTTTTACACGGATTCATGAATAACGAAAGGAAAATCTCTACAATTTACTTATTATGTAAAATAATGCTTGATATCCTATGCTTCTCTCGGAGTTTTGATAAAGTAGAAAATTACCCATATACATAATTGTAGTTAAGTATGTCTTTTGATCAATGTGTTGAATATTGATATTTTATACAAAGTTTCAAATTTCTAAATATTCTCTTTTTTCATTGTAAATATAGAGTGGATCATGCTATAACTATTGTAGTACTAGGTTGATTCAAATGTGAAAGGAGAAGATAACAAGGCAAGAACGACGACTATGCTAAACTTTTACATTTTTAAGGTTAAAAATAAAAACCTAAACTATTTTTAGGACATACCTATCTTTAATTGTCAAAAATGATGCTGCCACGTAAGACCAATTAACAATAATACCTTTATATTCTGTCAAAATGGAATTTAAAATCCAACATCTCAAAATAACATTACTCATATAAATTTTGCTGAAAAAAATTAAACTTAAATACAAAAGAGTTAAGCACATGAGTTAATTTAAGACAAATTTCACAAAAGTTACATGAATCCAACTTAATTCTATATATTTTGGAAGGGGTAGGATAATAGATATACTCAAATTGAATTGATTAGAAAACATACCTAATTTTAGTTTCTTCAATTTTTAAAACATGATTTTAGTTTCTCAAATTTTAAAAATTCGATTTTTCGTACCTTGAATTTATTTTTATTTATGCACTAGAAATATTTTAAATTATTTTAGTTTCGATTGGTTATTAAATATCATTTTTTTTTAAATTTAAGACCAAATTAATTTGTTTTAAATTGAGTGACCAAAATTGTATTGGTCTCAAATTGTAGGAATCAAAAACATAATTAAGTATAAATTATAAATGTCAAAATATCAAAATATTATTATAAAAATTTGTGAAGCATAATTAATTTATAATTTATGAAGTATTATTATTATTATTAAAGAAACAAAATGAAGTATAAAATGGGAGGTTTGATGGTATTAATTAAATGCAATTTTTAAATTTACATTTTTATTTATTAAATTTTAAATTATTAATATAAATAAATTAATATAAGTATCATGTTTATGAAATAGTTACAAATGAAAATATATCGTGTGCATATAGTTTATAAATTATAAATATTTCAAACATCAAAAGGTTATAAGATAAAATTATAAAGCCGAAATAATTTATATATTACTGTTATTATAAAATAATTAAAAATAAAGAATAAAGTCGGAGATTTGTTGATATTGATTAACTTCAATTTGTAATCCAATTTCTGTATATACATATGAAACTTATTTTACTAATAAACCAATCAATTTTGTTGTGATTATTAGTAATCTTATTATAAATATTATTATTTTTATTATTATTATAATTATGATTTTTATGATTAATAATAATGATACTATTAATAATAATAATAATAATATTAACATTAATAAAAATAATAATATTGATGATGATAATAATAATAATAATACTAATCATAATGTTAACATTAATAATAATATTATTAATATTAATATTAATAATAACAACAATAATAATGATAATAATATTAATAATATTAATAATGATAATAATATTATAAATAATAATAATAAATTTACATTAATAATAATATTAATAATAATAATAATAATATAAATATTTATATTATATACGAATTTAATTTTGTATGTAATATTTGATGTAAATTCGTATATAAAAATTTGTATGTAGTTTTGATTTTATTTATAAATGATCCATATATAAATCCATGTTAATTTTATATATAGATATAAATTTGTATGCAATGTAAATTTTATATATGAATATTCATGTGTAACTTTTGTATGTAATTTGTGATTTTTTTACAGTGAGATGCTATTATTTGGTATTAGAGCAAGATTTTCGGTTCAGTTAAGTCTTCTTCATATTCGTTGTTGTATTTTTAAATTTTCATGTTGTTCATCTATTATTTTTCATTTTTTAGTTGATTTCCACCGTTTAATTGTTGTTTTCCATTTAATCAGTTCAAAATACTCCAATTTTCTTGAACCATCCACAATTATGCTTATTAGTGTTCATGTTGTTATGTTGTGTTTTTAATTTTTGTTGAGTCTTGAATTTTATTTTATGTCCAGTGGTTATATTAGAGTATAATTTTCATTTTGAAATCAATTTCAGTTTGTTTAAGTCACGTTCCATATATGTCATAGAATTCAAGTTGTACCGTTTGAAATTTTTAGTTTCTTGATTTTGTGCTAAACTGCAAGTGTTAGTGAAGTTCTTGATGTTGGATTAATATTTTAGTCACAGATGTGCCTTTCTGTGCTTTGTATTTTCTGCTTTTGAGTACATTCACTTATTATTGGATCATTGGTGAGTATCTTAGTGTTAGGTATTGATCATCTTCTTGAACTCCCTTAAGTTTGACATTTTGCATTGGATTATGAAATTTACTGGGAGCAAAATACATAATATTTTGGACTGAAAATTTATAAAGGAGCATCTTGAGATGTCAACAATAATGTGTTAAAAAGGAAAATCCAAATTCTAAATAAAAAAATGAAAAAATCATACAAGTCATGATGTCAGGTGCTGAAAACAAAAATAACAGAGTTCTCTACCCTCAGTTTACTGTCGGTTTTGCATTTATTATAATTTTTCCATTGCTTAGTTTGAGCTGAAACTTTATGGGTAGCTACTGCATGATGTTGAGTAAATGAGTAAAAATTCATCAAAAATACTTAGTACAAAAGTTTATATAAATTTGTGAGTAACCACTCTCCAGTTTATGTGCCAAAATGTTTTTGTGAGCATTAATTGTTGTTTGTCAATTGCTTCTAAAATCTGAGTTTGTCAATTCAATAATCCATTTGAGTTTACTTTTCAAATTTAGTTTTTGTTGCTTTCAATTTTCAAATTTAGTTTTTGTTGCTTTCAATGTTGGGCTTCTTTCAAGTGACACATAATTGCAATTGGATCGCTTCATGCGGATGAGGTTTAACTTTTCTTTGATGTACTAAAGCCAAGAATGAAAGGGGATGGAGTGATTCTTCTTACACCTCCATATTGACTTCCTGCACCTTCATAATTTTAACATATTCCCATTTTAATCTTAAAAAAAGATAAAAATAACCTTCATTGATGATAACTGAGATTTTTTTTTCACTTTGCGGGTTGCACAACCCACAATACAAGAAAAAATTATGTATTGCGGGTTATACAACTCGTAATGTATTTAAAAAAAACTTGTGTTGCAGGTTGTACTACCTGTTGTTGTGGTGTAATGGTAATTATCACATTAGTTTTACACCTAAAAGGTTCCCAGTTCGATCCTGGGTACATAATGAACACTGCAACCTCCTTCTTCCTCCCAACCTCCTTCCTCCTCCCAACAATAACTTCCTTCTTCAGCAACTCCTACAACAGTCTTCTTCCACCTTTGTAATCTCCCTACATTGCTCTCACAACCCTAAACCTTTATCAATGTCTCCACTGTCACCAACACAGCACCTCTGAATGTACTGTGCCTTTATGCTTCTCTTTTAAAACGAAGGGCATTTTAGTATTTTCCTTATGTCTAAAATTGGAATTTTGAAAAACTATGGAGGTGCAGGAAGTCGTCATGGAGGTGCAAGAAGAATCACTCATGAAAGGGTTGCTCACAAAGAGGGAGTCACCAATTGGAGTTGAAGTTGAGACTAAACAAATTGGAGTGCAGAGATAAACACTTGGAGAGACAAACACGTCGAGAGCAAATTAGTATATGTTTAAAATTTTGTATACGTGTCATTATATTTGTTTAAGTTGTAAGCACTTTAATATATTTATTTTAGTGGATTCATGTAAAAAATAGTGTGTCTTGAAGGTTCAAAAGTGTCAATCAGTCTCAGTTTAGGATTTCAACTAGTTTTAAATACTTACAAATTGTTTTAATTTTTGTTTTATTTTACAAGTATCATTTGTCTAGTGTTAGTCATAGCCATAAAAAACACATTCGTTTAAGTAATTTTCATTGAGAAAAGATTTGTGAAGTATATTAGAGTAAGATTTTTTCTAAGGAAAGATTTAGTACTTAAGTTGTCCAAGTGACGCACCTCATTTTTATGGGAATCCTCCTAGTGTTATCAGCCTATCGTTTATTTGTGAAATTTTTTTATACAAAACTTAAAAGTCTAAATATACTTCTTACCGCAGTTTTAGTGATGTGAGTAAACATTAACTTTTGAAAGAGATTTTACAAGAGCTTAAGTCACTAAAATTGTGGATAAAGCAAGAGGCCAATATTAGAGAAAGAGAAAAGTTAAACATTATGCTAAACTTACTATTCTAAAGAAGAAATTTAGAACTTAAAGATACAGATCTTAGACAAGAAAAATTAAATAGAAAAATTTAGAAAAGCAAATAGATAAAAGAAAAAAGAGAGAAAAGAAAGAAAAAGAGAGGAAAGAACAAGAAAAAAAGTTGAAATTATGTCAAGACTTTTTATTTGAAGTACACATGGATTTTTTTTAAAACAAAAATTTAAAGTTGTCAATACTTTGTAAAATGTTGTTATTTTTGTTCAAACACAATTTGAGATAGCAATAAATATAATAAGAAGTGATAATGAGACTAAATTTTTCATGACTAATTTCTTTATCAACAAAAGAATAGTATATCAAATGTCATATGTCAATACTCCACAATAAATAGTATAGTTGAAAGGAAACATCATCATTTATGGAATGTAGCAAGAACTTCCATGATACAATCTTATTTACCCAAAAATTATTAGTCATATTATGTGATGCATGTTGCACATATTATAAACATGATTTCCATATCTATTACTATTTTTCTTCTCATGAAATGATTTACAAAAATGCAACAGATTTTAATCAATTAAAAGTGTTTGGATCTTTATACTATGCTAGCTCTTTGTCAACAAATAGAAAAAAAATTGATCAAAGGACACATAAATGTATTTTTATTGGTTTGAAAAGGGAGAGAAAATGATATGTTTTGTTGAATATTCAATCCTGATCAATATTTGTGTCCAAGGATGTTGTCTTTTATGAATATGTTTTTTCATATCAAAGGTTTAGGATACTAGCAACGAAATTGACTGTCCTACCACTCATGATCAAATTCCTTTTATTGAAGATCAACCTATTTTGAGTCAGTCATCAAAAGTCATTTTTGCACCCTATGATAACATTGAAAATAACAATAATAATGACTATGAATCAAACATTGAAGTTTCAAAAGAAGTTTGTTCTCATTGAGACCCTAACCTCAATAAAGATCATGAAACAACACAAAATTCTGAATCAAAAGAGTTAATTTGAACAAGTACTAGAACAAAAACACCACCTGGGTATTTAAAAGATTATCATTGTAATTTCAATGTTTCCAATACATCTTCAAGAGTTAAATATCCTTTGAATTCGATTTTGTCTTATAACTAGTTATCACCTTCTTACACATATTCTATTATGTCCCTTTCTTTACATGTTGAGTCAAACACTTATTCGAAAGTTGTGAAACATGATTGTTGGAGAAAGGTTATACAATGTGAGATATTTGCTTTGGAGTTAAATCAGATATGGGAGACTGCTCTTCTGTCTAAAGACAAAACTGTCACAGGATGCAAATGGATATTCAAATAAAGTATAATGCTAATGGAATGTTGACAGGTATAAAGCAAAGTTAGTGGCGAAGGGATACACACAAACAAAAGGCGTTGACTACCTTGAAACTTTCTCTCCAGTAGCAAAGATGACCACTGTAAGGTTACTTATTCCTCTAGCTTCTATCTATAAATGGAAATTGAAACAATTAGACATAAACAATGCATTCTTATATGGAAAGTTGAAAGAAAATGTATACATGGTTGCTCCTCTTGTATTACTTGTATTCAACCAGGATAAGTTTATAAATTAAAAAATACTTTATATGACCTTAAACAAACCAATAGAGAGTGGTTTGCTAAATTGTCATCATTGTTCATTAATTCTTCTACATGATATTTTTCAGCATTATTGGTGTCTGTAGATGATTTATTTTGGCAGGAAATGATAAAGAAGAGATTGATAAACAAGCTTTGAATAACACATTCAAAATCAAGGATCTTGGGGATTTAAGATATTTTCTTAGTCTTGAAGTAGCAAGAAGCAAGAAAGGGATAATGGAAAATTAAAGGAAATATGTATTAAATTGTTAACAAATACAGGTCTTTTAACCTACAAACTTGCAGTTTCTCCTATTGATACTCTTGTTAAATTGTCTTTAACTTGAAGTGTGTCTTTTATAGATGTGTAAGCCTACAAAAAGTTGATTTAAATTCTTATGTATCTCACAAATATACTCATTATACTATATAACCTTTTTTGTTCACTAAGTCTACAATTATTCACTACTACAACAATTAGAATTCTCAAATATATTAAAGGAACTCTAAGTCTTGGTTTATTTTCCTCTTTTAGCACTTATACCAGTCTAAAAGCCTTTTGTGATAGTGAATGAAGCACCTACAATGTGATTAGTTTTAGTGTGTATCTTGGGAATTCACTTATATCATGTAAATCAAATAAGCAAGAAACAATATCAAAGAGTTCCTGTGAAGCTAAATACAGGACGACAATGACCACTATTACATTTGAAATTCAATAGCTAATTTATCTTCTTCAAGATTTTAAAGTCCCTTTTGAGAAACCATCTCTTTTATACAGTGATAATAACTCAGTAAGATACATTACAGTAAATTCAGTGTTTCACAAACTTACAAACCACATAGAAATAAATTGTTAAATTGTTATGAAAAAATTGAAGAATGGTCTTAGTCATTTGTTTCCCATTTCCATCACAAGCAACTACGTGACATTTTTACCAAAGTATTAAGTCTTTAATTTTTCAAGAGTATCTGTTTCAAGCTAGGTGTGATCAATATTTGTTCCCCAGCTTGAGAGAGAGATATTAAAAGATATGGATACAACACTTCTAGAAAAAAACCAATATCAATTTTGTTATTTTGTCTTTATGACCAAATCAATTTGTTATAAATTCAATTATTTTGTCTTTTATAACATAATCAAATTGTAATCTTTTTTTTCTTTTTATCTGTTACTCTTTATATAGGTGTTTAGCCCATATTAATTCTTTGTTTTACTTTCTCTCTCTTTAACTATACCTAAAATAAAATAAGTACCCTACTCATATATATTGAGTGTTTTGTTTTGTTCTTATTAAAAAAGCAGAAAAAAAAGTTCATTCTAATATCTTTTACCTTTTTTTTTTTTTTCTTTTCTTCATCTTTATTTACTGTTGTTCATTTCTCGACTAACATAAGATAGAAAATGCTGACAGAAAATAAAGTAAATGGAAAAAGGCTTTAACGTAGGTGAGCTTAAGTTAGATGAGTAATCGAAGCACATGTGGAACTGGGTATGCCTGTCATCAGTTGGTGTGTGAATGTAGTAATTCAAAGAAGGTTTTAATGCAAGCCAGCTTAATTCAGATGAGTAATAGAAACACATGTGGAACCAGGTAGGCATGTTTTTAGTTGCTGTACTATGGGCTCTTGCTTGGTTGGATGATGTCCTCCTCCAGCACAACCCTTACCAACTTCTCCTTTTGATTTTGTGGATTGCGACAGGGTTTAACTCTCACCGGAGAACCTTCTAACAATGGAATAATGATCCTTTGCACAAGCCGTGAGAGTAGAAAAAACAACATTGTAAGAATGGAGTTTTTGTTACAAAGTGAAAGTTTTTATACACTTGTGCAATAGCATTATTTTGTACCAATCTTCTAACATGATGCAAATGGGTCTGCGAAGGTGGAGAAATTTCAATTGCAGTGCTTCATGGTGAGCTAAGTGAGGACCAATAGTTTTAAGGCAACTAGCATGGTCAGCTCCAGAAATTAGTAACAAATGCCTTGAGTTTGAAGTGGAAGTTGTTGTGTAAATCCCTCTGCTGCCATATAATTTCCATTACCAACCATGACTTCAATTAAATGAGGGTGCAGGTTCAATCAGAAGTTTCAAGAACTTACTATTCGTGGTTACAGTTATCAACACTTCCGCCATCAATCAAAACTGTCTACATTCCTGTGCTGACAAGTCGTTGTAACATTTGAAACCATCGTACCACGTCTTTCTCAAACGTATAAATGTTCTTTGACACCGGTCTTGAGAAAATACATCCACCTAATTTAAATAAAATAATAATTTTTTAGTTGTAAAAGGAGGGGACACCTTTCTCAAAATCCATTTCAGCAATATCCACTCACGTATTGAAGAATGACCATCAAAGTGAGAAAATCTAAATGAAATTTCCTTAACCTGTGAATTTGATTGTAAACAGTTACAGATTTACTCTTTATTTCTTTTTATTATCAAAAACTTACCTTTCAAACTTCAATTATCAAACTTACCATACATTTGAAATTTGTTTCTGAACACATTTTTATTTCTTAAAATCATGCGTTAAATACTTGAGTAGAGGATCATAATCATAACACGCTAGTACTTTGAAGGAAAAGAGAGAAGAGGATGAGAAAAAAAAATTATTTATTTTTACTTTTTATTTTTTAAAAGACTTATTTTAAAAATAACTTTCTAAATATGATTAAGCACATTTGAAAGTCTGTTCTTGAACGCGTTTCTATTTCTTAAAAGTTTGTCCCGATAAAAATGATTGAGTAAGAATGATACCTATCATAGCTAGCCCACAGTACTTGAAAAGAGTATTTGAAGAAAATAGAAAAGAGATTGGGGAAAATATCTTCATATATATATATATAAGTGGCGGCTTAAAGCTTTAAGAGGTCTGAAGCGAATAAAAAAATAAGGCTCTTTTTAAATTAATAAAATAATTATAATTATGATATTTTTATTTAAAATTTATTTTTTGAGATATAAAATTATCTATTAAATTATCATAATTAATTTTATTTAAAAAATATTTTTTCAATAGA
>Ga0099825_1005655_pt1 | contig 15960 bp, 9 predicted proteins | sample SiratroredBW_FD_76838 | JGI IMG/M metagenome (GOLD analysis project Ga0099825, IMG submission 76838) | Root nodule microbial communities of legume samples collected from California, USA - Siratro red BW | ecosystem: Host-associated > Plants > Roots > Nodule | place: USA: California | collected...
AAAAAAAAAAAAAAAAAGGCAATTAAAGACCATCTTCCTTCCACATAATTTAGTCAGCAAATCCAATAAGAAGCTTGTGAATAAATTCAATTCAAGAGGCTTTCCACATTCTATCTACTCCAACTCTTAGAGCATCATGCAGACAAGAAAATAAACCAAAACATTAAATACTTTAGGATTTAGGAAAAGAACTATAACTCCTGTCTTCAACATGACAAAACAACTTTTGACAGAAGATTTAAAAAATTCAGGTAAATTTTGTCTGTCCTTTGACAAAAATTTTAAAAGAAAAATTTAAGAGATACTTCTGCAGTAATAACATTCTAACAACAAAACCAAGCGACTTCAGACATCTGCAACAAAATAACCCAAGACAAACACAGCCCCACCATTCTCATAAACTGCTACAGAATTTGAAAGCTGCACAAAGACATCATGGCCCAGAATAGTGATTAGAATGAAATAACCAGAAAAAAGCTGCCATTCTGACATCCAATATTTCTTACTGGAAATGAAGTGACAATAACATGAGCCCAAATTACAAAAACAAAGCATATCATAATCTATATAACAGAAATTCATCTGCATGTAATAGAAATCCAAGATCTGCATCAAATACAACAAGAAACACAAGTATAGGCTCTTTATTAAAATATGTCAAGCAAGTTGATTCTAGTGATATATGTTTTTCATTGAAGTAAGTTTTCTTTCTCCAAGCAAAAAAAATAGTGTGAAATATAATAAACATGTCCATACCTGTGTTCTTCACTTGGGACCCCATAGGGAATGGAATTCAGGTCTGTTCCAGAAACAGTGTCTTTGGGATTACCATATGCATTTGTGGTGGTAAGGTTCTGGAAATTTCCAGTTGCACTGCTGCTACTGCTGCCAGCATTTACAGTCAATGATGTCACCGTGGATGATGCACTTTGTGATTCCACAGGCTTTCTTGAACGATTGCGGCCGCGGTGCATGTGTCTCTCACAGTACTTAGAGTCTGGGTAGGCTTCCTTAGAGCACCTCCACTTTTTGCCATCAGTCCTCCTGCATCGTCCTGGCTCTGGGTCCACCTTCTTTCCATAGAAGGAACAATAACTCACTGAAAATTACATGCACAGTTAGTTTCCCACCTCTACTTTATCACCTATATCTAGAAAAGCCACAAGTCACAGACAAGACATCAAAATGGGCAGTACATACATATCCATTTGCATAGGTCAAAAAACTACAGAACTGCATAGTTCATTGAATGTATCACACTGTAGCATTTAGTCATAAAGAAAGAAAGCAAAAAGTTGAAGAGAGGGGAGACCAAATAAGCAATCAACAATCACAAATCTCAGCTTCTCTCAACAATTTCCCACATGAAAGAGGAGGAATATAATTGCAAAGTGCACAGGCATGTTTAATTGCAAGCACATTACCAAATATGGTATGGTGAGTTGTCATCCTACCATGTAACAGAGTTGAGGTACCCCTACCCTACCCAAATTCAGTGCAGGTGTTTTAGTACAAAGGGGTCAAAATGCAGTATGCAATAGGCAAAATGCAAATACAATGTCTGGAATACTACATAAAATGACATCACAGTAGGTAGAGTCTCAATCTACAACAAAGGAAAAAGAAAGGATTAACACAGAAACAAATGAATGTGGAATGTGGAATGTGGGTGAGTTTGAAATGTATGAATAGGTAGACTCACAGGCAGAAGAGGGGTGGTTTAGGAAGGTTTGGGAAATGGAATGGAAGCTGTTCTGAATGGGAATGACAAGATCAGGAGGCACAGGAAGACCAGCCACCATGTATTTGTAAATCAAAGCTTGATGTTCCAGTTCCTGCCACTGAGACACTGTGAAGGGCCACTTACTCATCTCTGCTCCCCCACTCTTATTCATCATTTTCACTCTTCTCTTCACTCCTCTTCTCAGACAAACTCTAAATCACCTTCTCCTTTTAATATTCCTTTCTCTTTTCTCTAGTTTAGTTTAGGTGAGTGAGTAGGTTTGGTTTCTCCTCCCTTTATTGCAACCCTCATCTACTCCTCTCTGTAATTATTATCATCACTCTTCACCTAATTACTTCTTTCTCTTTCCTCCCTCCCAATTTCACCCGGTAAGAAATTGTATTCAGAATTTGTCATGAGAAATGCATCAGCAAAAAAAAAAAAAAAAAGAAAATTAGGTTATACTTGGATTCTATAAATTAGTTTAAACACAATGCACTTAAAATAAAGATTTCAACTATGCATGATTCAATCAATTAGGTTGGGAATTAACTGCAGTGTAGTGTTTAAGATATGAAATCACCTATTGGTCAAAGGGTGAAGGATCCAAGTGTCATGATGATGTTGATGATTAGTATCATTAGTCTAAACATTCCTGCTATACCCAACATAATCATGCTACCTTAATCAATGTACTAAAGAAACAACAGTGTGAAGTAAAGTCTATAGGTCAATACACTGTATTACAAAGATAAAGTAGTATGAATAAAATGTTACAAACAAAATGTGTAGGAGTTGTACTCTCAGTGAAAAGTGAAAACATTACTTTGAGAAAGAACAGACAGGGAGAGAGTACGATATAGAGAGAAAACACAACTTTGGAAAAAAAGGAAAGTTAAGAGAAATGCTACCTCAGTGCTTATGTTCTGTGACATTAAATTATTTTCAAACCAATTATGTTACTTTCTAAGTGTTATGTTATTCTTCACAAGACCATGTTTTACTCTTGTACCTCAAAATCAAATATTGTTTCACCTTAAGGGAAGGGTAAGATGCCCTCAAAGTAAAAGACTATCTTTATGAGACACTATTGTTATTAGTCCATTGAATGATTCATATCTATTGAAGAGATTACACACTGCTAATAGATATATAAAACTGAGAATTAAAATTTATATATATATATATATACATATTAGTAATTCCAAATATGAAGATTTTGAATTTGAACATAATTTGATATAAATTGGTAATGTGGGGAAAAAATGAAGGTGAATTGATTGGATTGGTAAGAAAAGGGGCGTGTTATATCACATGCATGTTCTTCTCACCCACCTCGTGTTGTCACCTCTTTAGCTGACAGCAACCACACGTGATGGGGGCGAGGGAGGGCTGGGCCCATGGGCCCAATTCAGAAGTGAAATTGAAATTTGGAATAGCCACTGCTGGAGGAAACCACCTTTTGGTTGCTGGAATGCAGGTAACATTCGATGTGGGACCTCAACCCTCCCTCGGTTGGCATCCACACACGGATTCAATCCACCCCAATGTGGTCCAAATATAAGCGATGCAAATGCACCCTTTTCTAGTTTTCGGGTTCTGTATCAATGCCATGTACCACCTCTTACTTCTAGAAACTCTTTTATCATCATTATACTAATCTATGTTTTATTACAGATTAGTTATGTTAATTTATGTTTTACTATGGATGAATGAATTCAAATTTGGATGAATTAACTCACTAATCTTTTAACTAATTAATTTATTTATTGAATGCATGGACCACAGGAATCTGTATCCACTTTCGATTATCTGTTCACGGGCCGATTGAAGGTTGATTGGGTGTGCAGGTGGTGGTGTGTGAGCAATTGGGGAAACATGTCAACTACTTGCATCACACTCATCAAGAAACCGATATTACCAATGTTTCTTAAATGTGGCCCAAGTCTACGTCAAAGATATTTTCTATCATCTCTCTTCATTCACTTTTTGAAATAATTTTAGACAAATTTATGAGTTGAAATGATATTAAGTAATAATAATTATATATGGTCATATTTTTTACATTATATATATTTAAATTATGATGAAGAGAAATTTGTTAAAATAATTAAATGTGAGAAAGTCGTACATTTGAATGTAAATAAAATTAAAAAAAATTCATAAATCTATTATTTCAGGTTTTGGATTCATTGAATGTTCCTTTGTGTGCATTTGATTGGCTTTTATTGTTATGTAATTCCCTTATCTTTTCTTTTCTATAATGATTTTCTTTGTACAGATTTTTAAGTCATTTCAAGTATGGATATGATGTGGACCTTGTGTCAATTAAATTTAAATGGACCCTTTTCCAAATTATCAGACTCAGTTATTTTGGGCTTTCTATCTAAGTTGTTTACACATTTATTGGGCTTGAGATCTGTGTTTCTGAGAACAGAAAATAGATGACTTTTTCCTCAACTTCATACTTTCTTCCTGCACCTCCATATAGTAAATTGACTATTATACTCTTAATAAAAAATAAAAAATAAATAACACTCCCTTTAAAACTTTTTTTTTTTTTTTTAGATTATACAACTCCGTATACAATTTTTATATATAAAATTATATAATCTTTTATATATATATATATATATATATTATAATAGATTATATAATTCAAAATACAAAAATATATTTTGAATTTTTGTTTGTATTTTGAATTATACAATTCAGAATAAAAAATATATTTCAAATTTTACTATTCGAATTCAATAATCTGAAATGTGAAAAAAATTATATACCAAATTATAAAATCTGATATATAAAATAAAATATTATATATCAAATTATAGAATTTGATATATAAAATAAAAAATTATATATCAAACTATAGAATCCGATATATAAAATAAAAAATTATATATTGAAATGTAAAAGTATTTTTGGTATTCTAGAAAAATACGACGATACAAGATGAAGTCATGGAGGTGTAGAAAGAATGCGTTCAGAAAATAAAAAGCAAAGAACTCTACATTGTATATTGGACAGGCTATACAGGCCCAACAAGCTGGACATTAAAAAGTAATCAACATGTCTTATAAAAATATATTCACTCTAATTTACTTAATCACTTTTTAAAACAAAAACATGTTATTAAAAAATTTATCCTAAACATTTGCTTAATATTTCACTAGTTAGTAATATATATATATATATATATATAATTGTATTTTTTATGAACAAATTATTTTTATTTATATGTTCTATTATATAATATAATATAATATTATATTAAATTATGTAAAAAGTTTAGATTATGCTAATGTTTAAGAAAACCAGAAGGTTAGAAAATGATTTTAATTCAATTTTGATAAGATAAGTATTAATTTAGAAGTACATTATGTTCTATGTGAATGTTTAAGAAAACGAGAAGGTTAGAAAATGATTTTAATTCAATTTTGTTAAGATAAGTATTAATTTAGAAATACATTAGGCCGACATTAATAAGTAATGAACATCTCCTATAACATTATATTCAATCTAATTTATTTAATCACTTTTTTTTAAAAAAAACATGTTATTAAAAAAATGGTCCTAAACATTTTAGAAGATGATGTGAATGTTTAAGAAAACGATAAGGTTATTCAACTTTGTTACTATAAGTATTAATTTAGAAGTATACTATAAAGTTAAATAATGTTTCTTAAGAAAAGTATTAATTTAGAAGTATATTATAAAGTATATTTTAACCTCTCGCCATTGTTTCCTTTCCTTTCAAACCCCATCCTTGGTTGCTAAAACTATCTTTTTACGTCACATCTCCATCTCTAATTCTTTTAGTTTTTTCTATTTATGGTTTAATTAAAACAATATAAAAGAACATGACAAAAAAATTATTTTTTTAATCCTCCAAATCACAACTTTAAATCTTACGACTTAAAAGGATAATATTACCAGCCATTATTAGAAAAATTAATGTCTTCTCAATTTATTAATATAAAATTTTAGAAAAAAGTATTTGATAGGTATAAAGAAGTGAATAAATTTCTTAATTGGGTAGAATTTTCTTTAATAAGATATATGGAATCCACTGTATTGTATGAGATTAATCCATAGAAAAGAGAGAAAAGAGAGGTGATTATTGAAGAAGAAATGGGTGGGGAAGGGTAAAACCATGGGTTAGGCTACTTGATTCAAGAAAGCGCGTGATCTAATCCAAAATCCCTATATATACTATCCCAGCACTGTCGGTGTGCATGTGCGTCACTGCTTCATTCTCGCTCCATTTTCCTTCATATTCGTTTCCAAGTAAGTTTTTTTCCGTTCAAGTCCAACCCATACTGCTGCAATCTCAATTGGGTACCTTTCTCCTTCTCCTCTTCTTATTTTTTTTTTCTTCTTTTTACATTTGATTTCTTCACATGCATTCTTTGAAAACATGGCATTATGCTACATTACAGCATTTGGGTGATGTTGGAAATGAGAAAGATTTGATTTTTGTTTTGTTTATGTTTGATTTATTGCATGACAGGCATATTGAGAAATGACTTTGAGTAATGGCAAAAATGAAGCACCATTGGGAGATGCTGAGATGGTGAACGGTGAGAACAAGGTTTTCAAGATCTTTGTTGGGTATGACCCGAGTGAAGATATTGCCTTTGAGGTATGTCGGCACTCCATATTGAAAAGGTCTTCAATTCCTGTTGAGATCATACCGATCAAGCAGTCAGATCTGAGAGAGAGGGGTTTGTATTGGCGTGAGAGGGGTCAGTTTGAGAGCACTGAGTTCTCCTTTTCTAGATTCTTGACGCCTTGCCTTGCCAATTATGAAGGCTGGGCGATGTTTGTGGATTGTGATTTTCTCTACTTGGCTGATATAAAGGAACTCAGAGACTTGATTGAGGACAAGTATGCTATCATGTGTGTTCAGCATGACTATACTCCGAAGGAGACTACTAAGATGGATGGGGCAGTGCAAACTGTGTATCCAAGAAAGAATTGGTCTTCAATGGTTCTCTATAATTGTGGTCATCCAAAGAATCGAGTGCTCACTCCTGACACTGTCAACACGCAGACAGGTGCTTTTCTTCACAGGTTTCAGTGGCTGGAGGATGATGAGATTGGATCCATTCCTTTTGTTTGGAATTTTCTTGAGGGGCATAACAAGGTTGTTGAAAATGATCCCCTTACTTTGCCTAAGGCCATCCATTATACTCGTGGAGGGCCATGGTTTGAAGCTTGGAAAAACTGTGAATTTGCTGATCTCTGGATCAATGAAATGGAAGATTACCAGAAGCAAGTCAAGAAAGAAGCTGTCAATTAGATTCAATCGGCTTAAGTTTGTTATTTATTGCGAATTAATTGTAGTAATGTATTATTCTTTCATGTCATTTGTTGTGAAAGATTGGGATCTGGTGATTCATGTTATATGAGAACAGGAATGATTCATGTTATATGAGAATATGAGTGTAAGCACAGTTGTTGGTCTAGAACTAGAGTTTAGTGGTATTCTTTACATTATTATATTTATAGACATATCAGAGAAGGTGCTGTTGATGATGTAATCCATTTTTTATTTGTTTAATGATCTCCCTGGGACTTTAAGGGAGAGGTACAAACACTACTCTGTATTGAATATTTTAATGGAGCTTTGGTAGAGATTATATGTTGTTCATTCTTGATTTTTTATCTATTAAGGTGAGTTCCAATATAGGTATCACCTTCTGCTTGTAGGCTGTAAAAATTATTCCCAATCTCACTATGGTTTTATTGCTTGTATTGATGTAAAAAGTGTAGTATTATAACTTCATTAGAATACCATTGTTCCTTAAAAATATATTGCATGACTGAATTGGTTTAAAACTGTTTAACTGCAAAACTTGGCTGGTATCAAGAGTGTGATACATGACAACCAGAGCACAGAAAAAACGAGGATGAATTTAGATGAAGTTCTTATATTCATTAAGGGTTTGTGTTCATTTCCTCAATCTGAAGAAAGTTACTGAGATATTTTCAAGAAGGTATTGGGTCTAATTTGTTATGTTTGGTCTATTTTAAAGAATATACCTCACAAAACCTGAACTAATTAATTCGGTTGGACAGTGGATAAATATTTTTTGTAGTATGAAACTCAGATTGAATCAATATGATCTTATTTGTTCAGTTTAAATTATATAATGGAGTCAATTAATTAAAATATTTGTATATTTTACAAATAAAAAGTTGCAAAAATTAAAACAAAATATAAAAGGATTAACAAAACTCAGTTAAAAAGTTAAGAGTTATCCAAATATGACTACCACTATATTGGTCATAACTGTTTAGAACCTCACTAGTTGTTTTAACACTGGATTACAATCACATTTAAAAGTATAGTATTTCAACTCATCAGAAATATTATTAATAATAACAATATCATCATCATTATTATTATAAGTAGTACATATGTATCATTAATAGGGTTTTAAGGTTAGTAATCCAAATAGTCTAAATAAAACAGAATTAAGGTGATGACTCAACTCAACTTATTGAATTCTAGTTGGATTGATTGTGTCAATCAGATCAAGGAAAAGAAGAGTGATATCTAAATAAAGAACAGTCCAAGGAGTTTGGTATCCCAAAACAACATCCACCTATATAAATAATGAGTGATATCTAAATAATGAAATCTTATGTAAATTTCATTGCACAATAAGATGATGAAGCAATGCTTTGTATATGAATGTTGGTATCACATTCACAAAATCTTAATGATGGGTTGCCACCATCATCAATTTTAAGCTTCCTTCTTTAATATACAATCAATTGGATAACAAATAGTGTGAGAGAATAAACTCGCGTATGTTAACAAATATATTAACACTTTATATTAATAAATGCCTAGAAACCTAACATATTTTTCTTTTTAATTTTTTCTATTAGATCTTCTTCAGATGGAATCTCGGCACCAGCTTCTGTGTTGAACCACCATTCCATGATTTCTTCCTGCTCAAAAACACAGAAAAGACCATTCCATAATATGATCAGATAACCATTTCCATGATGATGCTTTTGAAAATCACTGAACCAAATCAACTACATTTCTATAATAACACATTTGTGGAAACATTCAGAAAGATAAATCATTAGAATTTCATTCACCATAAACTTGCTTTTTCTTTTCCATTTCCATTATTTGATTAGGGAAAGAAACTACAAATTCTAGCTTTTGGTTGATACGCTATAGATAACCTTAAACGAGCAGCACTAATTCTCGAGCTAGATCTTCAGGTATCCCACTTAGAATTATTGAATGTTTTAGATCATCTCTTCCGCTGAAAACCATTTCACTACTAACTTAGGAACTTTATAACTGGTATGCAAGCATGATGAAATATAACTTCCCTTAAATAGGTTCTTATATATGCAAACATTATTAGTTTGATCTATGTCTATGTGGTCATGACATTGTTTACACACTCTTAATTTGGTCTAAATAAGAAAAATAAATAAAAATAAGCTACATGTGTAGGGACCAAATTAAGGATTTGCTACAGGTGAATCAAATTAAGAATGATTTGCTACAGCTAATAGATACTGATTATTACCTCAAGAAAATCATGATTGGATATATACTGACTTTCTACCATACACTTCATACTCCCCACTTTCACCGACAAAGATTTTCTTGTATTCTGCTCTGAAGATTGTCTCCGGGTTGTAGACTCTGTGGATGAACAAGAACAAGGATGAAGAGCAAACAATAAACAAATAAAAACATCAATCTTGTAGTCAGAAAAAACAAGAGAAGTCATGTAACATAAGTCATGCTTGTTTTACAAGCAAAGAACAAGGTGTGATTTTAATTATACCATTTATGCATGCCACAAGGTATCCAGTTCCCCCAATCCCTTCTTTCCACTTTCCAAGCCGCAGGCGCAAGAAAAAGCCATCAAGTTGTGAGATTGACCCATGAGTATTTACCCATCTGAGGTAAATGACAGTCTGTTAAGTAACCACAAAGATCCATTGCTTTTATAAGTGACAAAAGTATACTATATTATAGCTATCCAAATATACATCTCTGTCTCCGCCTATGATATTTTATACACTCCCTTTGGTTTTATTTCTCCTTTTAATTTTCAGTTAACCCTTTACCTGCTAGAAAGATTAGCAATATAGAGTCCCCTTCCCAATCAACTTCAAGAGGCATAAGTGGAGTATTTGCAAATAATTATTTCGCAGGTAGCTTTTGATGATATATTTGTAAGCTCATTTCCTGCTATTTTTGCCTTGTTTTCTTTACTTCCAATATTATTATTGTACTTAGTGGCTGTGCCTGTTTTTGTTATACACGGTTCCTCTTTAACTCATTTTATTTGGTGGCCAACTTTTCTTCTATTGCACTTACATGTTTCTTTAGTTAGACTCTTTACATTTTTGCTGATGTAAGACTAACTGTGAATACCTTTGATGTCTTGCATTGTAGTTTTTCACAAAGGGGTCCTCTCAGGACATTGTGAAAATAAGTCCATTCTTTCACACAAAAATTTAAAGGTGTCTATAACCAAGTTGACCTACTGTTATGCATACATTATTTTTTCTGGAGTCCCTATGACAATAGATGAGGATCGAGTTATGGATGACCTAATGATAAGAAAGTTTCAACTCATGGAGCTGCACCCTACTTCAATATACTTACATGCTTGTTAGATGAAATTGTGCAATGCAAAATGACTCTTTTCACAAGAAACAATGATGTGGGGAAAATAAATCTGTCAACGAATGAAAAGAAGGTTCTCTATTAACTTTTTGCCATAAAATGGATGTGCAAACTAATGACTTTATTATATGACATCTACCCTTATACCAATGTCATAATGATTTAACCACGAATACTGGGACTAAGAATAATTAGTTTGCATCATTCATGTAATTAGGCAATTACATGGAATGACAAAGTGTAAGTGTTGTCTGATATTACTTACTTCAGGATTTCAGTGCGGGACAATCGAAGCTTTTTCACTGCATCAAATATTTTCTTTGGCAAGTATGAAGTGTGCTTTTCAGGCAATTTGGATGGAGTTGACATAGGATTTTCTCTGCATTTGTTTTCCTCTGAACTTGAACCACAGTATTTCTTGAATGATGCATTGCTCCCTGCCTTCAAGGTAATAATTTCATTTGATTTCCGCTTCAAAGTAATATCTTGACCTGCTCGGTGATCAGTTTCATTATTAACAGAACCACCAGATAAAACTCGGTCATCCCCATCAAGCCTGACACTCTCTTCATTGCTTGGGGTGAAATGTTTTCCCCAATCATTAACCAAGGTATTAGCTTTCAGTTCATGTTTCCTACTTGAGATTGAAGTGGGACAAGAAACTGCCCAGTGGTTTCGCTGAAAACATATGATGCATAGACAGGAACTTTCTTGTAATCCTCCATATGAATCTATATTCTTCTGGAGATCTGCCAGCTTGTTTTCTGCAATTGCCGAGCAATCAGAGAGTTGATGGCCCCTTGTTCCACAAAACAAGCACAACATATTAACCTGTGTGGCATTATCTGCTGTGTTTGCTGGTATGATATGTTTGATGGCACCAAATCTCCTTGCAAACATTGAAGACATTGGCTCTAAATTTCGGAGTCCTGGAGAAGATGAAAGGGGTTTGAACTTGTACTTTGATTTAAGGTCATTATTTCCCTTCTCTTCCTTGAGATCAGTAGAGGCCTCTGTCTCATTGTGGGGTTGTTCTTTCAAAGGAGCAGTGAATTTTGGCGAAAAACGAGTTATCCAGAGACTTCCCAGATTATCTCTTATGTGACAGGTATTCTCTTCTTCCTTTCTGTCAGATAGCACATTGGAATCGATGTTATCATTATTATCTGTATTGTGTTTGGTTGAAGATGAATGTGGTGCCTCTTCTTCCTTGTCCCTACTAAGGCTAAGGATGGAATTATTTTTAGTCTCCACTGGGTTACTTTTGCTGCTTTCCTGACAGTTAAAAAAATTTAGAGGTTTAATCTCAGGTTGCGATGATGGACCGGCTTCATGTCTTCCAGTAGATCCTTCAAACTTATTTGATTGCAAACACAGTTTGGAAAGGCTATTGTTATCTGCACAACAGGTTATTGGAGTAGCATTTATTCCGTGTTCGATGTTACCTGGCTCTAAATCCTCACTACTCTTTCCTTCTTGATGTTGGATTCTTGTTTCTACATTCTTCAAGCTTGAACAATATATGGACTGAAAGATGGATTTGAATCCTGTAACTTTTGGCTCAGAATCTTGATTCGTATTGCATGAGATAAGTTTCTGGTCAGGCAAAGTGTTTGAATAATTTTGAATTGATTGAGAGAGTCCTTTCACCATGTTTGAAATCCAATTCATGAATGAGCTATCCTGTTTAACATAGGATTTGGAACCCGAAGTTTCTTCAATTTGCTTTTTGACTCTTTTACTCCCGATTATCAACTGCTGTTGAAAGTTTCGTCTCTTCTTACCTGTGGGAAAAAAGCCAGCACTGTTGCAGCTCTCAACACTTGAATGGCTGTCATTGTCCTCCCTTGACAATATTACATTTGCATGCCCGTCTGATAAAGATTTTTCCTTGCCTTTGTTTATTGCCATATGAATTCTGCTATGAGATGGAGAATGCATGGCTGGAAGAATCTTATCACATGGTAGCATCATTTCATCGTCCTGAAATTTGTTTTCAATCTTACTAACATTAACTCCACTTGTTCCAGCACAAGCAGTCCGTAAATCATTCTCTGCACTACATTCCAGTTTTTCTAAAGGTCTCCTGCTGGAGGATGCTAAATTAGTCCCTGGAGCATCAGAGCCTTTGAATTCCACCACAGGCTCTAAGGCAGTATGTAAATTACAAGTTACTACAGCCTTTTTTCCAAGATCAATATCTACACCTCCATCAGAATGTCTTCCTGGAGAAGGATTTTGGTCCATGTTAAGTTTTATCTCATCTGATTGAAGTAATACATTATCCAATGGCCCTTTGTCAGCCTGGCCTGCGGGAAAATTGACAAACAATACATTACAGAGGTATTCACAAAAGGGAAGAATTTGAAGTTTTCTAACAAAACAAAAATTCAAATAAATCTCCTTCTTTAAACAGAAAAAATATGTTTTAAATTTCAGTGCCTGTGCATATATAAAACAGGCTGCAAAGCTAAAAACCATTAACAAATATTAAACAAATTAGAATGTACAACAAACATGAGCACAAACAATCAAAAATGTCAAGATTCTTATCCTCACAGTACCTAAAAGGCACCAAAAAGATACCTTCTATTTTTACTATGAATTTTATGCTTGAATAGTTAATATATGGAAAATCAATGCAAATATTCACATATTTAACTGCTTTGATGTTTAAAACTTTCTTTGGTAAGTCTTGTATGTTTTGAGGACAGCACATACCTGAAATATCAGAAAATTTGTTTCCGTCTATCCCAGATATGTTATCAGTTCCAATATTAGGTTGATCCCCAGCAGTCTTTTCACAATTGTTCATCGGATTCCCACTTTCATCATTCAGCACATTAGGTGTTGTTGCTGTGGTGTTCACTATATCTTTATGAGAAACAGATCCTGCCAGATGAGTTCTGTAGGATTGAGAAAATGATTCCAGGAAAAAAAGTGACCAGAAAGACACTAATTCTAACTCACAAGTCCCAGTTAAGTGTTTAACTAATTAGGATAACAGATGTATTTCTTTGTCCCTCAGTAAGGATTATTCGAACCCAAAAATCTACTGTAAAGCCTCCTTTCCTTGCATCTATACACTTACCTATATCATCTTCTTCGTAGGCTTTAAACTTGGCCTTGACACCTGAATCACCTGTGGCATGCATAGTAGGAGGATCTGCTCCAGCAATATCATCCTTGGCACATACAACTGCTAAAGGTTTCACAAAATCATCATCTAATGGCTTATCAGTGGTAGAACTACCACCAGTAAAATTTTGTGGCTGAGAAAGAACCATACAGCTCGTTCCAACATCCCGAAAAAGAGTATTTTTATCAGCAAAACTTGAATCCGCACATCTAAGAATCAAACCTTTATCTGGTGACCAAACTATTTCAGATAGGGGGTCAGTGGCAGCAAATGTCATGTCCACCCTGGAGGCTGCATTTGCACCTGCACCTGAGTCATTATTCAATTTTTTCCAAACGCACTGGTTAGCATTATTGAGAAAGAGTTCAATATCAGTCTTTGGTTTTATTTTCTTGTTTTCGGCACTCATCTTCAGAAGCATAAACTCTTCACAAAAAGATCCTGAAATATTATTACAATTAAAAGTAACCTTCAGCGTAGCACTTCAAGTGAAAATTCTGAAAGCAGGGTAAAGATGTTGAGGCAACTGATTACAAACACTAACCTACCACCAAATTACTTGACTGGATTATGGGTTGGTTACTCATTTTTCAGCTTTCTAAGATGCATCCTATTAGAAAGCATTCTGAACCATTATGCTAACATCTTTTGGTAACATTCTTAATCCAAGTGTTTCAAAAATGCAAAAAAAGCAATAACTTTTAGAACATTAAGTGAATCTAATAATATTTGCGACAAGACTAGGAGGAGAAACAATCACATCATTGAGCATTATCAAATATGCAGAAAAAACATGAAGGTTGCAATGAGGTTAAAAGTAATTGCTTGCCACAGGTAATGTAAAGAATCAAACATACCAAAAGCTCAGGTTGCCAGGTACATGCTTATGAATGGTATTTCTATCTGGGGCACACTTCCTCATGACACAGCCTATGAGCATCACGTGGGGTTGAAGAGTGGACAAAGAACAAGGGCACCACTACCATCATCACCTCGTGCTGAACTAGAAATTGAATCTAATTGAAGTAGAAGCACAAGGATTGAACTTGATCATTTGGCTGCATAAATGCAAACATAAGACTATAACCATTTACACAAAAAAAAGTATAATAGCAAGGAAATGACAAACTTTAAGTATTTTGGTTAACATATGGTATCACAAAGCAATAGATTCTAGGCTAGTGAAGAAAAAGCTAGAACTAAACTAGACATTAGGGCGTGGAAATAGGAAACATGTGTTGTGAAGGTACACTCCAGACTTGAAATTCACCTCATAGTACAATGGAAGAGTTAATTTTGAAGCTTAAATGAACAGTGAAAGAGAGAAGCGTACCAGTTTTGTTTGATCCACTAAGCAAAGCAACAAAAGAGTATAAAGAAAAAGAAAAGAGAGAGAGAAAGAGAATGGAGTTGGGGCGCAGGTGCAGAACCAGAAGTGCTGGTATAACAGTTACATGAAGCTGTCCACCTTTTTTCTGGTCTGTGAGGTTAGGAATATGCCACGTGGACACACTCCCTGCCACTGACCGCCCACGTACGTTGGATCATTGCAATTTGCAGCATTTCATCGTCACTGTTTTATATATATATATATATATATATATATATATATATATATATAAGAATAAACATTACAAAGACTGCTCTTAATAACTGAGATTTGTTTCACTTTTAGTACTTAATAGTAATTAGTAATCTTTGTTTTAATAAACACTATTCTCTCAACCATCATTCAAAATTGAGTTCTAGAAGCGACATCATAGGTTCCAGAAATTCCAGTGAGCCACTTCTTCGCGAAACAACTTTTGAAGATTCCACCACACCGTACATTCCTAGGATGTCCAACTTGCTTCCATCTCTGCTGATTTTAACACACAGTTCTAGCTGTGATTCCCGCATAAATATAAACAATGACAGTTCAGTTATTGCCATTTGAAGAACTAGAGGGAAAAAGTACAATTAATTAATTTTTTTAATTTAAAGAAAATGTTTAATTTATTTTATATGTTTACCTTTTTATCCATAAATTTTTGTACGAATGTTTGTTGAAATAGAACCTGAAATTATTATATTATCCACCTTTTTCTTTTCAACACCATGTACGGTAAATCGTAAACAACGCTTAACATATAGACGTGCCTAACTGCTTGATTTGATTTATGTTTCCTTATCTTTTCTATTTCTCCCTTTTAAATGATTTCTATGCTTACGAGATGATTTGCAATTACACCGATCCCAATTGAAAATGCAAACTATTTTTTTATAGATATTCTGGTAGACATAACGTGGTATTAAAAAGTGAAGTGCATGACAAAACAATATAAGTTATAAAAGAAGTTTCTATTGTGCATTTCATTTGTTGATCAATGCCCAAGGCAAATTTAAAAAGATATACTAAAAGTGAGTGCTCCAATT
>Ga0099825_1005656_pt1 | contig 15957 bp, 10 predicted proteins | sample SiratroredBW_FD_76838 | JGI IMG/M metagenome (GOLD analysis project Ga0099825, IMG submission 76838) | Root nodule microbial communities of legume samples collected from California, USA - Siratro red BW | ecosystem: Host-associated > Plants > Roots > Nodule | place: USA: California | collected...
AATATGAACAAGAATATAGGGGTAGTAGATGCATGCATATGTTCCATATTTGATTTTATGCCTTAATCTGTCTTGCTGCTTCTGTTACCATCTCAAGAGAATTTTCCAAAGACGACTTGAATAGTTGCTTGTCGATGAAGTCTTTCTCTACTCCAAATGCAATTCTTATCTTTCCCATGTAACTCATGATCGTCATGGTCAGACTCTGCAACAGTCAAATGTTTTCTTTTAGAGAATAAAACAAATATGATAGCAACTAGCACCGAGTAAAAAAAATATTAAAACATTTCATGTATTGATAGGTAAATCCTTTTTAATGATATCAATAATAATTGACAGTGAAAAAAAAATCACTTTCGATGTATACTAATTAAAAGACTTAATGTAAATCTTTAATTTTCAATTTTGATTCATTTTATTACCAGAACTAAGCTCTCAGCTGAACCAATTTTGTGGTTTTTGATTTATCTTTAAATATTATATTTTTTTATTATTTTTGTTTTTATGAAAATATGTATGTATATATTTGTTTCATCTCTGTTACTACTTTTATACTTATTTCAATACTTACTATTATTTTAAATTATTAAAATATTCATAATTCATTATATATTTTTAAAAACTTGTATTTATTATTTTTTGTCATTAATTATAATAATTATTTTTTTCTTTCACTACATAATTCTTTTTTATTTTTATTTAACTATTCAACTTATTTAAAATTTACATAGTTTACTTAAATTCTTAAGATATTTTCTCTCTTATCACAATCATAACTACACAATTTTTTTATTTGTGTGATTTTATTTAAATAGTATATTACATTTCAAGAAACGTAACCTTCAATTTTATTGAATATAATAGTTTCTATGCTTATATTTGAATATTTTTATTTTGATTTATCATTTATTATTTTATATAAGAAAGTTTGACTCTCATTTTCAAATATTCAATTATGTTTACCCATCTTTGATAACATCTCTTTACTCTTAATTTTGTTCGCTGAAAGAAAATTCATACTTTTAACTATTCTATCTAATCAATGTTCATAAAATTTATTCACATCTAAATATTACACATTTTTTTCTTTTTGTGATTTCATTTAAATGGTATATTGCATTTTAAAAAATACAATCCTCAATTTTATCAAAACAAATCATTTTTACTCTTTTCTATAATTATTTAATCTTTATTTAATTATTATTTGTATGATATTTACACAGTTATAATTTTTTCTTGATATTTAACCTGAAAAAATGATACCTTTTTAACATTAATATTATTTTTAATTTGTTGTATTTTTTATAATTTATTTAATTAATATTCGAAATAATATGATATAGATACGCGTGTACCCGTTATTCATAGGGATGACATGAAACAAAAGTTTCATAAATTTTTATTTTTGAAATGAGATGAGATAATGAAATCAAGAAATATAAAAATATGTCTTAGTAAATAGTTTTAGGAATTTCTATTTTGTAATAAATATTATACTAAACATTAAATGATAATTAAAAAGAGACAGAAAGATTATTTCAGTAAGTCATTAAATTTGACATATTCTTTTAATTAATATGTGGTGGCTAGGGCTATGTTATTAGTTGACATGCATTGATGGTGCAACCTAACACAACCCACAAAACATCACTCCACAAAGAATTCATAATTGCAAAAATCTTTTAGTCATAAAGCTGGTTAATGTAGAAAGCGAAGGGTGCCTGGCAACACCACATGCATGTTTTTTGGTGAAAAAGTAGGGTTTGTGTGGAAAAACTGCAACAGATCAAGCACAGTACAATTTCATGATGGAATGCAAGAAGACACAGACATACCTCAGGTGAACCAGCCACCATGAAGTAAAATCCTCTGATTGGAATATTAGCCACAGCCATTTGCTCCACTGGTCCAATCATGTTTGAGATTGTTGTGCTCGAGTTTCTTAAGGTAGAGTACAAGTATTTAGCTGCAGCCTGAAAACAAAGAAAAAATAATTATGATTGAAACTAGAGATTGATTAAGCTACACTAACTATCCCAAAGATTTAAATACATTTTTCATTACTAGAAACATTTAATTAACATTAACAAATAGATGCAGTTTAAGTATTTGTGAGAATGTTTTCTAGGTAGAACTGAAATTTGAAAAGGTTGTGTCAAAAAAATGTAACTAATATTGTTTTCATTATACAGTAAAGATTTTTATCAAAATACTAATACAGGTCAGTGAAATAAGTAAAGTTTTAATCTGATTCTGAATTAAAAAACAGAAATATTTTAATACTATTATTCATCATTATACTATTTAATATTAATATATATTATTATTTTATTAATAAAATGCAGTGTCAAATATTAAAAATATAAATAAATAGTTATATCAAATAATAGAAATATAAATAAATAGTTGTGTCAAACTAGCATCTGTCAAATGAATCAAAAATACTTAAAATGTATATGAAAAATAGAAGTGTGTTATTTATTAGCATGACAAGAGTGTGATCTCCTAGACTTTGCATTTAATCAAGCATAGCTACCTACCTCAGGCCCTCTGAGTTTTCTGAGCATATCCAGAAGCATGCCAGTGAGAGGAGTGGCCAAAGAATTTTTCTTTTTTGTCATCTCTTTATGGGCTTCCCAAATAAACTCAAGAGGGTTTGCATATTTGGAATCACTGAGCTCTGGAATTGGAACATGCAAAAAGGCATATTGGTTTCCCCATGCAGAACTGCTATTGGTTTTCTCCACCATCTCCTTGATAGACTTGTAGCCTTCAATGTTTCTGGTGTTCAACAACACCAGTGCTGTGGACTGGGCCTGGCTTGATTTCAGGCTGATTTCTTGCATGTATAGCCGAATGCCAAAGAAGATTACCCCAGCAAGGACATCATTTATGCTCTGTGCTCAAGTGGTATAACACCAAAACCAAGAAAATTAACTAACCATTAAGATAGTATAAGATGGAATGCTCTCTAAATTCAAAGGAGATAAAATTAAGCGGTGAAAGATTATCTTGGATGAGACTAAACTTTTTTGTTTATTTATTTGTATTTTCTTTTACTTTCTAAGTTGGGATGATGATAGTTACAGAATTTTCGTTTATTAAGATTGTCATTTAATGTAGTATTTGCTTTCTTGAGACATCAACTAAAGATGGATTGTATTACTTTTCTTTTACTTTTTCTATGTTCTACTTTTTGGTTTATTTTTCAATAGTCTAGTATTTACTGTTTGTATAATAAGAACAAGATAGCATTTAGAATGTTTGAATTATTTTGAGAAGGGGTTCATATGAGCTTTTAGGAGGCAGATCTATTTCATAGTAGGGTACTTTTTGGCTTTTTGCACTATATTTGTAAAGGGATAATAATGTGGATAATATAATTCACATAGGCATGTGGCAATGTTTTGTTTTTAGAAATGATGTGTTGGTGTTTCCCATTCATCACATTGAGCATCTTATCTAATTATTTTGAAGTACCTCTTTTATGTTTTTTTTATTAATTTATTCTTTATTGTTGGTATAAAAATTATAAAACCAAGATCCAAAGTAATTAAGGTATTCCTTTTAATTTGAGTTTTTTTTTTTTTATCTACCTACTTTTTTTGCCACGGAAGTTAGCTTTAAGAAAAACAAAACAAAAGTATCATAATCATTAAAATTGTCATTAAGGCTTTTATGACTTATGATTAAGAAGTTTAAGTACCACACTTTAGTGACCGGAAAATTATTGGTTCAATAGTATAGATATTGATCCTTCAAACAGTATTTCATGTGTAAATGTTATAAATAGAAGATAATAGACCTGCTAAAGATAGTTAGGCATCAACAAAACTATTTCATATTATGCAATGACATGGTTACTTAAAAAACACGCTCTAATATCTTTATCGTATCTCCAATTCGGTTTTCCTATTTTTTATAAATTTATATTTTAATTTTCAATCTACTTCATTTGTTATCTTGACATTTTATATTTGTAAGATACATGGACATGAATGAGTAATGTCACATCAATATATATTATCATTAAATATTGAATATCAAATTAATAAAAAATCATAATTTGACAATTAAATTAGGGGGCAAATTTGCTAAAGTTAAGAAAAACCAAAGTCTACTATAGTACGTAAATGAAACAAAAAAAAAAGGATAAGGGTCAAGGGATTAAAAATGAAACAAAAATATAATTAAGTCCTAAAACAATTTAAAAGGTATAGTTAAGTTAAGAAAAATATGGAACGAAGTGAAATTTATCCTTATATCAAAGAGTAGAGAGATTATAATTTGAGAGAGATTTGACCTACCACTCCAAGTTTAGATTTGACTTCCTTGACGAGATCCAAGGAGAAAGAAACATCCGAGATGGTAATATGCCTTGTCTTGGTGTCTTCAGCACAAGATCTAATTGGTGTTTGATCATCTTCAACCAACTTACTCTTCAACAAACTCCATCCAAATTCCGAAATAGTGCGAAACAAAATGGAGGGTAATCTCTTGAACACCACTTTCGTGTTGGAAATTGGCGATTTGGGTCTTTGGTTTGATGGGAGTGTGAAGGGGAGAGAGGCTTTGTCAGCTCTTTCCATGCATGAAAGAAGGGCACCCATTAGAGAGAAACCATCCCCTAGGGCATGGTGGAGTTTGAACACCAAGGTTCCCATGGCTTTGCTTGTAGGGTACTTCACAATGTGAAGTTCCCATAAGGGTCTATGTTGTGGCAAGTGTTCCACAGCTATTGTGGACATGTACTCATCAAGATACTCATCGTATAAGAAGTTGGAAGAGTTATTGCCACTTTGAAATGTAGGAACTTTGATATGATCCACAAGCTTCACTTCAACTTTCTTCCACTTTTTTTCTCCATTTTTGTCCTTAATCTATTGTTCAAATCCATAATCAGTTTTTTTTTTTACTTTGGAGGCATAATAGCCAAAGGGTACATACAATGCATGCCTAACTAATGATTCATATTTTATAGATGTGTGTACAAAAAAGGCAGTGCATGCATATGATCTATACAGCTCAAACATTACACTTTCTTTTAATTTGATTAAAAGTATTGATAAAATGAAATAATGGATGTAATATATACTGCTTAGTTTTTGTCAGGGTATGTGTGTGCAACTAATTATTTTTTTCATCTTCTTTACACACTTTATTTTGTTTCTCTGAATACATTACCAACCAATGATAATCTGCTACATATAGGAAACAACAAGTGGTGACCCTCTATTCCCTATGTGTGGATGAATACAGAGGTTGGTGATATTCATCTATTACTTGGGCTTTTGGGCAGTGTAATTAGAGGCATGTTGGTTAAAGAATGGGCAGGAGAAGTGGGTAGTGGGTAACACAGCTCAATTTAGTGTCGTAATTTATGAGACTCATTGAAGGTAGAGTCATGCAGGGCCAATTATGCAGATGCTATATGTATGCATTGCATTAAAGGCTTTAAAGGAAGAATTTCTAAAGGCACTTTTAGAGTAATTCCCAACACAAAAGCATTTATGAGTACAAACTAAGAAAATAAAATAATTATATTTTCTTATAAATTTAAATTAACTTGTGTATTACGTTATAAAAATTCCTTCTATTACTTTTTATTTTTATTTTGTTTTAATTTTAGATTAACTAAATTGCAAAAGGAAAAACACATTATTTTCCACTTTTTTGCACTTATTGGAAAAATTAACTTTGTCAACACAGTGGTGAGAGCTGAAACAGCTTATTCTGGATCTAAAATTCAAACTTCGAAGCCACTGTTGGCAGTGACAGAAACACATGTTATCATAAATGGAGGCAATTCTCCACAAAATATTTTTTATTTAAAATATATTTCGCATGAAAAAATATGTGTTTAATCTACAATAATACATTAAATGTATTAAAAAATGAGATATACTTTGACAGTATTATTCATCCTCCACTTTCATTTAACATTAATATATAATATTTTATTAATAAGAAATAATATCAAATAAAAATATATTATGAACAATCATTCATTCTCATTTAACATTAATATATATTATTATTTTATTAATATATAATATTTTATTAGTAAGAAACAGTATTAAATGGAAGTATATTATAAACCGTGAGGTTAAATTAGTATTTTCCTTTCTTAAAACATATATAAGAGAAACAAATTGATATTTTTTTTATATAAAATAATTTATTTTACAGAAAAAAGGGTAGATTACTCACTAGCTTATAGAGATTCATTGAAAAGTTTTTATCCAAACAAATGCAATTGGTGGATGAGAGTGGAGATGGTTACCATGATGGAGGAGAAACGTGAGTTAATGGGAAGGAAGAGATTCTGAAGAAGTGGCACAGTTTGAGAGTCATCAATGGGAATCTCAGTTTCCAAGACAGCAAGAACGTATACACTGAGTGAAGAGCTTGTCAAGTATTGCCCTGTTGGACTCACTGGCTCCTCAATCTCTCCCTCATCAAATGCTTCCATTCCTTCAAACAAGCAAGAAAAAACTTTGTTTAGGAGGAGTGGTAGTGTGTGTCGGAACAAGTTTTATTGTTGAGTTCAGTTCATGAATTGAAGCAACATATATAAAAAGAGAAGAGAGAGAGAAGTGTGTTGAGGGAAATTAATTAAATATCTGACTTTGTTTGGTCCTCTTTAATGGTCACACAACTAGCACCCTCTACCCTTAGGCGGTTCAATAATGTTTACTAAAATTATAGAATTTGTGGTAGCTTTATGCATTCAATTCTTACTCTGTGAGACCATAAAATGTGGAAAGGTGGCCAAGCATAGAATTGGAATAAAAGTCAAAAATTTATTCTCCCACCTAAACCCAAGCACCAACCTCTATTCAGTTAAGAGCATTAAGCGTGTGTGTATATATAAGGTATGATCAAAATAAAATTATTCAGTATTATGGAACGTGATCTTCATTAATAATTCGAATGGAATTGATTTGTTTTCATTTAGGTAATAATAATGTTTTTATCAAGACCGAAAAATCATACTAGGGCGAACTCTTTGTTGTTTTTTTAATGGGATAATGCCTTCTTCGTGTATATTTTCTTCGTTTAAAATTATCCTCACTTCTTTTGTCGAGACGAGGTAGTCTTTTTACAGAGACGGTGTAACGCTTCAGTCATCAATACGTATTGAGTATAATGAATGAGTAATAGTAACCGTGTGTACCTAGTAAATGTCAACTGATTTATAATATTTTAATGAAATTTTATCTACTACTTACTAATGTAATATTGTTCAAGTAATTAATTTAATATGATATCTTTATAGTAATGCAAAATTATTTAAGTAATACACTGGCTCTTTTAAGTTCATGGTTTATTTGAGAGTCTATAAAGTTAAGAAAATTTTTAATTATGTGGTAGCTTGATAGTTTTTACTATCTTTACGTATTGATCCTCTAGGCTTGAGGAGTAACGAAGAGACTTTTCAACTGAGTTTGAAGTTTCTTTGCTGATCGAGATCTTTTTGACTATCCTTTTACGAAAAGATTATTGGTTGTGTTAGTTACATTCTTGAAAAGTGGGAAAGACTCTCGTCTTAGAACTACAAGATTGAAAAGATCCAACAAATGAAGGGGGTCGCAAAGATTGATATTCCTTCCCTAGGTTTATAAATAACAGTGTCATACTTGTGGGATCACTTCGTGATCTTCATTAACGATTTCAACGGAATTTATTTATTTTTCATTTAGGTAGTGATAATGTTTTTTTCGAAAGCGAATGAATTTTACAAACACAAACTTCTTTTTTTTTAATCGAGATAGTACCTTTTTCTTATATATTTTCTTCATTTAAAATTATTGAGATGATTCCTTCTCACCTTTTCTTTGAGATGAGATGGTATTCCTGCAAAGACAATATAATGATCAAGTCATCAATGTGTATTGAATATAATAAATGAGTAATAATGAATATTTTATATTAAAATCATCAAGACCAATATCATCAACACAGGCATACTGATTGCTTTTTTTTAATAAAACTTATGTTAGGCATATAACCATCACATGAAAATTATTCAAAAAGAAAAGAAAACAACATCATACTATTAGACTAAACTTATGAAAAGAAAGAAATAAAGTAAACCATTAAATCATTAACCAAAAACATAATTAACGAAAATCAACAAATGAGTTAGAAGATGTCTATCTCTTATGTAGTATTTTCACAATATTCTCTCACTATTTTAATTAATTAACTCATTAATTGAAATGGTGATTTAGTAAACTAAAATTGTACCATTTCATTTCATCTTAAATTTATGGTGTAATAAAGGTACAATTTCTTTACAATGATAAGGTGTCACCTATGCACCATGTACCCATACCTAAAAATAAATAAAAATATATATCATTTTGGGAATTTCATATAAAAATTACACCAATTTAGGAATTTTGCTCCAAATTAGATATGACCATACCATACCAGATCTCAAAGGTAGTGAAAAAAAAAAAAGACGTACTAGTTGAACACAATGGATGAACGAATAATACTACGAATTTGAAAAGCGAAAAGCCTTCGATTTTATTATGGCTAAAATAACATCACATATGTGTTCTTGCATTGCATTGTTTTCCTTTAGAGGTATTTTCTAATAGGAAAATGATATTGTGACACCACTGTTCATGTAACGGTCATTTGACACTCCTACGTATTACATGGGTCCCACCAGCAAAAGAGAGAGAATGCATTTATTTTGTTGTATACGGAATGGTAATTTCGTCAAATGTAAAATTGCAACCCATGTATATGAAACTATTATTGAGCTAACCACTTAGGCCAACAGACCTAACCATATTTCCTGTTAGGTTTTTCATGGCAGACCACTTATTTGAACATGGTAAACCACTTAGACGTATTTCTTCAGATGTCATCTTCAATTAACCACTTATATAAACATGACAAACCACTTATATGAACATGGTAAACCACTTAGACTTGTACTTATTTATTCATATGTCATAGTCAGTTAACTACTTACTTAAACATGGCAAACCACTTATTAAAACATGGCAAACCACTTAGACATGTACTTATTTATTCAGATGTCATGCTCACTTAACCACTTATATAAACATGGCAAACCACTTATTTAAACATGGCAAACCACTTAGACATGTACTTATTTATTCAGATGTCATACTCAGTTAACCCACTTATATAAACATGACAAGCCACTTATATGAACATGGTAAATCACTTAGACATATACTTATTTATTCAGATGGCAGTTAACCACTTATATAAATATGACAAACTAATTTTTGTTATGCAATTATAGGGTCTTGCCCAAGAGAGCACCAAATTCCCTAGGTTAAATCTGTAAGTTGGTGGCTGAGGTAAGTGATAATTAAGAGGAAGCAACTGAAAGTACAAATTCTTCATACCCATTTACAGCCAGAATTTACACAACACAAACCAGACCTCCTCATATGAATAACTTTTATCATTTGAAAAAGACAATGATATTCAGTAGTTGGAATTAATAGAAAAAGATTACACAGTAATCATGAGAGCTTTAGCTCCCAACGTTATTTATTGGTGGTATTCCCACATTACACAGTAATCATGATGCATATGTTGGATTTAGGTTTAGGGTTTACCAAATACAAGATAATTAATAACGGCCGTAGTAGTTATTGGTAGAGGAGTTAAAGCCACCCTCGATGTATCCCCCATTACCATTTCCATTGAAAGTACCACCGTTATTAATAACACGTCCACCGTAGTGATTTGATCTGCGAACCCTGTTACGGTTGCCGGCATATTGGCCACTGTTGATGGTTGCACCGCTGAAACTCTGGGGACCAGTGGCATGGTTGTTGAATGAGTTTGAAGAACCATTTTGAGGGATGAACCCATTGTTAAATGAGTTTGACCCTTTGCCTGCTTCCTCAGCCTTAATCATTTCCATGAATACTCTCTGAAACAAATCTTCCATTCTGTTCTTACTCTTTGCACTTGTTTTCTTATTGGATTGCCTTAACGTACTTACAAACTTGGCTTAATTTATAGCTAGAACTCAAGGTATCCAATTCTAATCGTTTATATGCAAAGCTACAATTATATCATTATTTAACTAACAACTTGGACTCAAGGTATAAGAGTTTCACAAAATGTGATGCTGTATCCAATATCAAGTGCGTTTCATGCATGCAATCACCAGCCATATATATATTTTTCTCCTCGCATGTCAAGTCTTCTTTCACTTGACAATATATCCCTTATCACGTGTTGCAATTTGTGTTGAGCTTCTTTGCCTTACGTGGTATCATGGATTTTTTTACAAAACTCGTGGAGATTTACATGAAAAATACATATTTCGACAAATATTTTAGAAATTACGAAATTAGATAAGTTGTGCTCGGATATACGGTTTAATAATGAAAAAGTCGTGATAGTTCTTTTTTGTCGCATCTGAAGTCATGTGGACGACTTGAACGTTTATTATTTTGCCTACTTACAAGTCCTCTAGGAAACCTGACTTCTGCATTAATTTTTGTTTGTACTTACAAATTTAGCTATCTGTGCATTAAATTTATTTTATTTTCTTTACATTGTTATAAGTCGTTTCTTTATTAAAATTTTATATTTTCTTTTATATTCATTATCTCTTCATTTTAATTATTTTTATTTAAATACTTATATATATTTTGATTTTATTGTTTCAATAAACTATTTCTTCTTTTATAACAAAATAAACTATTTTTTTTAACACTGTATGATTCCCAACTACTCACAAATCTTTCACACAAAACCTAATACTCTTATCTTCCTCAATAGTTTTGGTTAACATGAATTTTAATTCTTCACTTAAATATAATTTATCATAATACATCTAACATAAATTATGCAACGATTTAATTAAATTATATTAAAATTACATATTCCAACTTAACTTAATTAATATATTTTTCTTTCATATATCCTCGTCTACTTTAATATTATAATTTAAAATTATATAATATTAAATATTTTTCATAATTAAACCAATCCAATATACTATAAGAAATTAAAAAAAAAAGCAAATCAAAGATTAACATGTTCAGAAAAAAATAATTTAAAAAAAAAAACTTTATCGATTTAAAGCACTATTATAGTTGTAAGAAAAATATAAACATAGTCAAAAATAAAAAATAAAAAAAAAAAACTCACTACTAAAGTGGTGCCATCCACGATTACATTTCCAGAAAGAAAAAATTAGCTGCATCTAAAAAAATTAGACAAAAAAATAAAAAATTCTCTACACTAAAACCGTGCTACCTAACAGGATTAGGGTTATAGAAAAAAAAATTTAACCACGTCAAAAAAAATTTAGACAAAATAGAAAAAAAAAATCAATACACGAAATCCTGACAACTAAACCCAGTTCCATAATTTTTTAAAAAATTACTCAAATTTATATATTCCAAATAAATCTCCACCAGTTTCGTAAAAAAAACCGATATCATGCGAGCAACAATACCCACTCATGCCAAAATGGATGGACCAAACGAAACCTACCCAGCTTTAATAATTTCGATAAATGCAAGGAAGAATTTGGCATCCAATTCCATTAGAATCTTTCTATTAAATTATCGTGAGTGATGCGATTTAGAGATAGATTACTATTTTGAGCCAAATTCATTGTACCCGGAAACCAAAATGAGATTGCTGGAACCTGTTGACATCTGCTTGTTTCATTACGATAAAGCTTAATAGTAGTATTATATTTAGCTCTCTTTTTAAAGCATAAGTATTAGTATTGATTCAAAATTATTAAAGATTTTAAAATTCTAAAAGTCTCAGTCTTTACTTGATTAATCTCACACTTACGAAATTTTAAATTTTAATAAATACTAAAAAGTGTATATGTTGTAAAATGAGTGTTAGAACGTACTACAGTTTTTTTAAGCCTATGTAATTTTTAATTTACATTTTTTAACTGAAGTTCTAATTTTTCTCATTCAGCTAGTATATTTAGTATCTCAATAATCAAATAATTAAACAGAAAATTTGGTAAGGATATCCAGAATGGAATGTGAAACACTATATCATCCTCAAAGCCATATATATAGACTGCAAAACCTCATGAAAAAATAAAACGAAAATTTGTTAACCTTTCTTTTATGACCTTTAATTACAAAAATACCCTTCATTATATTTTTTTATCATTAAAATAGTCAAATTAAGAGTTATATGCAACTCTTCCAGTGTCAGATTTCTGATAAGAAGAACATCAAGTGACAAGAAATTAATACAATCATCATGGGTAAAACTATGAAACGGAGAATGGGCCGAGCCCATCCAAACAAATTTAGACGAGTTCTTCTTGCAGCATAATACGTTGTTTCTATACCTTAATAAAAGATTTTAATGTCACAATTACTCTTATGAAAATTAATGAGAATTGGATGACACCCCATCCGGTTTTCATTTCCAAATTAAAATAATAATTAGATGAAACTCATCCGGTTCTCATAGTCCAAATCAAAAAATTAATCCGTTCACTGTCAAAAACGCTCCAAACTCCAAATCAAGATATGACCATCATAAATTTCTTTATCAATCGCTTCTATTCCCTTGACATTGCCAACCTTGAAATAACAATGGAGTAACAGTGAATATGCAGTCTCATTAGGCTTGAAGCCCTTACTTAATGTCTCATTTGGGGCTTGGGGCATTCTTGACGGTGAACAGATTAATTTTTCGATTTGGACTATGAGAACCGGATTGGTTTCATCCAGTTATCATTTTAATTTGGAAATGAGAACCGGATGACACCCCCATCCGGTTGTCATTTGAAAAAAAATTAACAACCGGATGAGCAGGCCATCCGGTTCTCATTAATTTTCATAAGAGCAATTGTAGTATTAAAATTTTTTATTAGAGTGTAAGAACAACGTATTAGGATGCAGGAAGAACTCGTAACAAATTCACCGTTTTACAAAATTGAGAATGGGCCGAGCCCATCCTAAAATTTACTAAAATTGAGTGCGTCGTTACAGAAGCGTATTTTGTGCAAAAATTTAAAACGACTCGAATTTAAGCCAACTTAATTATCTCTCGACATATTGTATGACGTTGGTTCACAACTTCAACTTTATGATGGAAAATTTGTTCAAAGAGAAAGGGGAAGGATTGGGAGCTTATATAGCTCGACTTTATCGGGCAAATCGTTAAGAAGAATATAGTAAGGAAAAACATTTTAGGAAATTTCATTTTCAGGTAAAGGGTTATGCAATTCGTGCCCCCGTAAATTTCAACTATTCCTCTATACTTACTGTGAAAAGATCAAACTTTCCCTATTTATATTTGTATTTAACAACCCCTTTCCCATTTCTTCGCCCACACATCTTCCAACCTTAGTTCCACAGCTTCCAAATTTTCTTTCTCCATTCGTGGAAGAGTTTTCTTTTTTTTTTTCTAGCATGTTTTGTGTGTAATTTAAATTTTAGATCATAAAGTATATTTTAAAATATACCGATTATGTAATTTAAAATATATTTATAGTAAATTAATCATATTTACATATTTCATAAGAATTTGAAAATTTTTATTATGAACAAATTTGAATATTAAAACACAACATCATATAAAATAGGATTTTGATATTTATGTAAAAGGCACTTTAATTGTTTTTTATATTTAAAATAATTTGAAAATATTTTTGTCTTCTTTTAATTTTAAACAAAATTAATATAATAAAATTATAGTAAATAAACACTTACAATTCATCTATACATACTCATCATGTTTAGATATCTGTATAAGATCATTAAATACAAACACATACTTGAAGTATTGTTATCATCGAAACTTTATTAGATTATTAGACCATCTAAAGAAATTTTGGACCGTATAATGATTCAACAAGTTAGTTTGCTGGTAAGCCAATTTTGGTGTTTGTCGTGGTTAAGCGAATTTGATCAAATAGTCAAGAAATTTTGAACTCAAGTGTTTTGGCCCCTCATGATGGAAAAAAATTACAAATGGATCTAAAATTATGTTGGGATGGTTTGGGGAAAACCAAGTCATCTTGAATTGGTTTGCTGGTTACCCTTAGTACTTGTCGTCGCTAGCCGAGTTTGGTGCTAAAAGTCAAGAAATTTTGAACTCAAGGATTTTTTAATCCTCTTAATGGCAAACAAAAAAAGGACTCAAAATTATGTTGAGATGTTTTGAGAGCGAAATCAAGTTATCTTGAGTTGGTTTGTGGGCTATCAAATTTTTGTACTTGCAATGGTAGTATGGTTTGGTGTCAAGAGTCAAGAAGTTTTGAACTCAATAATTTGTAGATCTCTTGATGCCAAACAATTACAAACTAACCTAAAATGATGTTGGGAAGGCTTAGAGACAAAACTAAGTCGTTTTGATGCCAATTTTGGTGCTTGTCATGGTTAGTAGGGTTAGCTGACAAGGGTCATGAAATTTTGAACTCGACTGTTTTAGATCTCTGGATGGAAAAGAAAAACAAATGGAACCAAAATCATGCTAGGAAGGTTTGGGGGAAAAATTACTTCATTTTGAGTTGGTTTGCCGATTAACCAATTTTAGTGTTTGTCGTGGCTAGTCGAGTTTGATACCATGAATCAAGAAATTTTTCACTAAAGGGTTTTGTAGTCCTCTTGATGGCAAACAATAACAAATGGTCCCAAAATGATGTTGGGATGGTTTGGACCAATTTTGGTGTTTGTCATGGCCAGTCGAGTTTGGTACCAAGAGTCATGAAATTTTGAACTACAAAGTTTTTAGATCTCTTGATGCCAAAAAAAGAACTACAAATGGACCTAAAATGATGTAGGGAGAGTTTGAGGGAAAAACCAAGTCATCTTGAGTTTGATTAATCAATTTTGGTGTTGTTGTGGTTAGCCGGGTTTGGTTCCAAGAGTCAAGAAATTTTGAACTCAAATGTTTTTGGTCCTCCAGATGAAAAACAACTACAAATGAAGCCAAAATAATATTAGGAGTGTTTAGGGGTAAAACACAAACATTCTAAGTTGGTTTGCCAATTAGTCAATTTAGATGTTTGTCATGGCTAGCCAGGATTGGTGCCAAGAGTCAAGAAATTTTAAGTCAAGAGTTTTAAGTCCTATTGATGCCAAACAACAACAAATGGACCTAAAATGATGTTGTGAGTTCTGAAGGCAAAACCATGTTATCTTGAGTTAGTTTCTCGATTACCCAATTTTGGTGCCAAGAGTAAGTGTTTTTAGCCCTCTTAATGACAAACAACCACAAATGAAAGCAAAATGATGTTAGAATTGTTTGGGGGAAAAATCAACTCATCTTGAGTTGGTTTGTTGGCAAAATGATGTTAGGATTGTTTGGGGAAAAAATCAACTCATCTTGAGTTGGTTTGTTGGTTAGTCCGAATTTGATGTTTGTTAGACGAATTTAATGTTAATAGTCAATAAATTTTGAACTCAAGCATTTTTAACCCTCTTAATAGCAAGCAACTACAAATGAGTCCAAATTATACTAAGATAATTTGACAAAACCAAGTCAACCTAAGTTAATGTGTCAAGTAGCCAATTTTGGTACTTACCATGATTAGTTAGGTTTGGTGTCAAAGAGTTGATAAATTTTGTACTAAAGCATTGTTAGACCTATTGATGCCAAACAACTACAAGTAAACCTAAAATGATGTTGTGAATGTTTGAGAGTGAAATAAGTCATCTTGAATTGATTTATTCGATTAAGTAATTTTGGTGTTTGTCATAACTAGTCAAATTAATGCTGAGTAAAAGAAATTGAACTTGGACCTTTGTAGCCCTCTTGTTGACAAATCACTACAAATCGACTTTGGAACAAAAACAAATCATCTTGAATAATGTCAATTAGCCAATTTTATTGTTTGTTTTAATTAGCCAAGGTGCCAAGAATAAAAAAAAAAAAAAAACCTTTAAACTAAAAAGTTTCTAAACAAACATATTAATTCAAAAAAAAAAAAAAAAAATAAAAAAT
>Ga0099825_1005658_pt1 | contig 15949 bp, 5 predicted proteins | sample SiratroredBW_FD_76838 | JGI IMG/M metagenome (GOLD analysis project Ga0099825, IMG submission 76838) | Root nodule microbial communities of legume samples collected from California, USA - Siratro red BW | ecosystem: Host-associated > Plants > Roots > Nodule | place: USA: California | collected...
ATATAATATATTTTTAATATATAAATTTTTATATTATATATTTATATATTAATATAATTATTTTTTTATATATATATATATATATATATATATATATATATATATATATATATATATATATATATATATAGTTAAAAATGTTTAAAATTTTGATTAATTAATAATATGGACATTTATGCATGGATTTAAAGTGATATACTTGATTGATTATTATATGGTATGTTGAATTTGATTGTTTAAGTCACATAGTTAAGATAGTATGTATTAAGTACAAACATATGTTTAATAAAAATATAATTCTTTATTTCACTATGAGAAATTGAAAGAGAATTTATTATACATCTAAAACACATGCACGTATCATATTATTTGATGTCTTAAACTTACTCTAATAACAAAAAGTTAAAATTTGCATACTAAAATTCTTAAAATAAACAAAATATTAATTTTTGTTAAAAAATACTTACAACAAGTGATTCCAAAAGGTGTTAATTGATATTTAATACCTAGATCATGATTAATGAAATAAAAGAAATTTTAAATTATAGAATATATGTATCACTCATTTATTATTTAATTTACTATTTAATTTGTATGTTATTATTATATTTGTTTTGATAGTTTATTTTTTTTATTAAATATGTGAAAACATGTTGCATAGCGAAGGAATGTGCAGGTTCAAAAACTAAACCTCAAAGTGGAAATTTTGTTACTTTTAAAATACTTCGTTTTATAACCTCCTTGTTATATGTATAATGATTATAATTATGTGTGATGTTACGGTAACAATTGAGTTATATATATATGTATAATTATATTTTGGGACAATTACAAAGTCATTACCTAAGCATTGATAATTCATTTTTAATTGTGCAAAAGAATTAGTGAAACTCATTTGAAAAGTATTTTCAATCTAACTATGAATAATTCACAATAATATTATAATTATTCAAAACTTTTTTAGTTAAAACGGTAATTAGACCGAAAAAATAATTAAATTACTTGAAACAGTAAAAGATGTATATTATTATTTTGAACAACTCGGAAGTTTATCCCCTAAGAATGGTGCTTTCTTTGTCTTTTTAGTACCAGCACAGCACAAGGAATCCAAACTCGTGAAGGTACAACTGTGTAAGCATAAATTCAACAGGGTCGGTCATCCTTGCCCCACCCATTACCTTCCCAAGCAAAAAAAAGGCCCATGAATGCTTTATGATATGCTACGTGTTGAATTTGTTTGGGGCTGTGGCACCATCTATTATTATTTGGAGACACCAACACAACACAGGTTTGTGTTCCCCCAACTCTCATGAACACAACAAAACCTCACATTCATTGATTATTGTTCACCGACCAAACCGGAATTGGTGTTGGTCAGAGTAATCTTTCCAACTTTTATCTTAGGTTTTTGTGTACCCTCTTTGGCTTTGCCAACCCCACTTACTTACAATTACCACCACTAAAAACTCTGCTCTTACCAACCGCACTTTCAACGCTCTCTTCTTCTTCTTCTTCATCTTCTGGAAAAGCAATTACGTGCCTTTTAATTCATTCCACAACTCTCCCAAATAATACATCCCATCAATTCATTCTTAAAATTGTTTAGTTCAATTCCGGAATATAAAAATGCTGTTATATATTTTTAAACTACTAAACTTTAGTCGATTTCATATTTATTTTTGGAACATGATCAGGTGATAGCATCCCATCAATTCATTCTTAAAATTGTTTAGTTCAACTCCGGAATATAAAATGTTGTTCTATTTTTCTAAACCACTAAACTTTAGTGTATTTCATATTTGTGATAGCAGGTGCTGTTAAACTCACCCCGCCTCAAAGAGAATCAACCTAACCACGTTTGAGTTAATTCGGATGTTATCACCATCTAGTATAATCATAAAAACTTGAATAAAAGAAAAATAATTTCTTTACAATATTAATTTAGAATCACATAATATAAAGCTATAGAATTAAAAATAAAAACAGATTTTAAATTTTTAGATAATATAATTTTAGATTGATCCAGAATACTTTATATTTTACATTTTAAAATTCAATATGGACTGATATCAAGGAATTTATAATTCAATATCTGGATACGACAAAATCGTTCAAACCACTTTATTTCTTTTGATTTGATTTTTGTATTGGATAGTAAAATTATTCGGAGTGGTGTCTTCTCCTAAATGGAACCAACATCATGATGAGGGAGCGGGTGTTCCTTCCTTTAGAGGTTACAACACGCCATTGAATGAAATTTGGGTTAGGAAAGAAAATTTATTATACTAAGTTTGGGATAATAAATGATTCACCTATTGTTGGAATGACTTTTAACATAATTAGTACATTTTTCATCTGTTTGTGATTATTAGGGTTTTGTAACAGATTATTAGGGTTTTGTCTTCTTTTCATGTCTATTATTTATAATTTTTTCATGTCTATAATTTTGCGTTTTCTTCTTTTAATTATTTGTATTGATTATTACCGTGTTTTGCTCTTTATTCAGTAATTTAAATAGAATTTTTTATGTGTTTATTTTATAATTTATATTTAATAACAAATAAGTTTGTTAAGTTTGTTTGACTATAAGGATTATTAAAAAAATTTAGATTGTGTATTTGTCTCGTAAATAATTCTTGATAGTTCTTCTAAGATAATAAAAGTGTATTTGTCTCATGTTCACAATCGTCCATAGCTATTCCTAAGAGTGTAGTTACAGAAAAGGTTCCTTTTAAAATCAAAATCCCTTTGTTAGAGAAAAAGAGAGAGAGAGAAAAAAAAACTACGAGAAAGTAAGATTAGTGAAAATGTAAATAAAAGTTTTTTTATATTACCATTTCCAAGTATACATGAATATTTAGTGAATTACACGGTTATGCTTTTGAGTTTTTAACCTCTTTGTTCGAGACTTTTGTAAATGTTTTGAAAAATTGTGAGGTTTTTAAGGTTAAATTGCTTGTCATTAAAAATTTCTAAGTAAATAATGATAATGATTTTATCTATTATTGTAATTATTTTTTTTCAAGGATTTTGATATTCTTTACTTTTTTTTATTTTAAGTGTCAAATGTTAACAATTTTCAATATTATACCTAGTCAACTTCACTAAATTTTGTGTCATCTTTCAGATTTTTGTAAAAGTGCTAATATTTATGAGGTCCTTAAGACTAAATTGCTTGTCATCGAAGATTTCTTAGTTAGTAATAATGATTCTATCATTTGTTAGTATTTTGTTCAAGGATTTTGATATTCCTTCTTCTGATTCCAAGTGTCAATTCTCAATGTTGCACCTAATCAATTCCATCAGAATAATTGTACATTCCACAAAACCTTTCAAATTTTGTGTCACCCTTAAGGCCACCAAATTCATATATTTTCATCTCTTGAAACATGACCTTGAACTTTGTTGACCTTACAAACCTTTCAAAATATTTTGTTCTTTAGGCACTTAACGACCAGACTAGCACTAGGGTGACGAATCTGTTTGACACAACATTTGTTACTAAAAAAGCTACTTGACAATAACACATTCTACAAGGTAATTTATGAAATCACTTTATTATAAATGTACATCTGAAATCTTATAAAGGACCTTAAGCACATGATATTCTTCACTTTTTGGTTGAACACTAGAGCTACCAACATCATAGTATGCTTCAGAAACAAAATCTATTACAATTGAAAGGTGTAGCCTTATAGAGTCTGTCTTGAATTCAACATAAACAATATTTCTTGTTGTAATTCAATGTTACAAGTATATAGATAAACATAGGATTGTAGGGAATAATCATGAAGGTCCAAAATTGTTGAAGGTCTAACCCCCAAAACCTCTAATTGTCTAGGTGGCAACATGAGCCATCTCAAAGTGAAACACTAAGAAATAGAGTGAAACTTGTATCGCCCCTGCACTGCCTCTTCCTATACCCATCTCCTTTTCTAGTTCAACTCATATAACTCACAAAACACATTAGAGAAGCAATGAAAAGGGATAACAAAAGTTTGTTGTGTGGTGAGTATTGGAAAGAAGCAATGTGGTTTTATAATAGAGTGAGGCCCCAAACACACTTAATGGATGGTTGGTTAGCAGTGAAAATAATACTATACTTAAGATAGAAAAGGTTGTAGTAGCATAATTGTGCCCAACCAAAACATAAGCCAGATTTTAATGACTTATTTAATCCAGATATGGATGAATTAGGTAGAGTTTGTTCTGTTACGACTTGGTCGTCTGTGCATACAACCATATAATACCAACTCTTACATCTTTATATGTAACAAAGATCAGGTTTATTCTAACATTTATCTTACAAATACAATTTATAACAATATTTTCAATGTTTGAAACCTTGTTTAAAAATTGGATTTGTCAATTATTGCATATACAAAACATGATCACTTTCCATCAAATCGTGGATTGATGTATGACAGGAGGTCTCACATAGGAAGAGGTTCTTTGAAATAGTCTTTTATATTGGGAATTGAAGAGTTTATAACCAAAGCTTGAAAACAAGATTGTTATCGCGATGACAGGGGAATTCGGTGTCCATGTAGTATGTGTGATTGTACAAGGATTTTAGAGGAATGACTTGCGGTTTCATGCCTAATTTTTGGATTTGGACCGATCATGGTCAACACATGCACTCCCCTAGACCATGTTGAGGAGGAAAGATTAAGGACGATGTTGGTTAGAGGCTACAAGTGGAAGATATAAGGGACGAGTGTATGAAGTCATACATGTTGATACTCACGATAAGTTTGTTGAAAGTTACATGTAATAGATGCAAACATATTCTAGTCAACAAGTTGATTTACAAGACATTTAAACAACGACTTGTAATTAGTAAGGAGCAGATTCGTTATATGAGCTCTCAATTCCAGTCCATCCAGACATTTATTAATGTAGTCCTATACATTACAAGAAATTCTCAGTTTACCTATGGGTTATTACATACAAATTTTTATCCATAGGTAAATTTAGCATTACCTACGGATCTATTTCATATGGATTTTATCTACGAATTTTACTTCTGCATTTTATCTACGAAAAAATCATAGTTAATTACATATGGAATCTAATCCTCAGGTAAATTTGACACTACCTACGGATCTGTTACTTACAAAAAAAAATTATAAGTAATTATTACCTACAGATTATGTAATTACATAGGAATTTAGATCTATATGTAATTACATATGAATTTTTCTTAACAACTAGATGGTCACCAATATAATCATTAGCATGATAATGAACAACCACAAGACGAACAAGAGAATCAACAATATAATTCGTCCTGTGATTACACTGATTATTAGTTTGTTAACACATTTTTATACACAATACTCAGATATTTCAATAAGACACACGTTGAGATATTTTTATTATTATTATTATTATTATTATTATTATTATTATTATTATTATTATTGATTTTTTTATTATGTTTGAATTTCTATTATTATGATTTACATAATATATAATTCTTTGAGTTATTATCGTTCAATTTTTTTATTATTATTTGTGCTATAATTTAGTACCATTTATTTTATTTTACTACTACTTGAATATCAAGTTCTATCATATTAAAGTATAGATACAATGTCATTACTTACAGATCTGATCTATATAAGATTATTTATGGATCTGATTCATGTATATCCATAAGTAATTACCTACGAATATGATCATACGTAATTACTTCCGGACTTTACTTGTGGATCTATCCATATAAAATTACCTATAGACTTAAATAATTTGTAAGTAATTGTTACCCATGAGAGATTTACTTGCAAATATTTTTCATATTTAATTCGTAAATAACTTTGATTTACTTATTAATGTTGGATATTACATACGAATTTTCACAGTAGGTAAGTTTCATTTTTCTTATACTAACATGAAGTAATTATAATTAAGAGTACGATATGTTAAAATACAATTATAAAAATTTATCTCAAATATTTAGAAAAGATTCAACAAAATCATAAATCATCTTTTTTTTTTTTTATCTAGAAAGATTATCAAAAAATTTAAGTATCTTAATGATACTTAAGAGTCAAAAATTACCATGATTTTGAAATCAAAAGACCTGTTTACTATGAATCTTGCATCTTATTTGGTAAGCTAAGTAGCGTGAGTTAAAGTTGAATAAATTGCTAAGTAAAAGGTGAATGATAAGGAAAGAAGGTTTAATACAAAAATTAATTCCTTACTAGGAATAGTCAAGCGAATAGCGCATATGGAAAAAATTGATAGCAAAAATTCATCATAAAGACGCTTGGAAGATTCTAGAAGAAGAGAAATAAAAATAAAAAATCATCCATGAGAGTTACAATTTTTAATTTTAGTTGTTTGTTTGTAAAAACTTCGAAGATATAAGTGTTGAGGTTATAACTTCAAGCAAGCTTGTGCTAGTTGATTTGCTATTCTCAACTACTTGAATTTAATGAGAGATGTATTAAAGAGTTGATTTTATAGTTAGTCTTTTTTTTGTTGTTGTTGTAAGTGGATTTTTATTCTTTGATTTTAGTTAAATTTGATAGAAATGACTTGTAAAAGTGTGACGAACTTTGACTGAAATGTTTATATATGTTTTAATTGATTAAAAAGTATTTTAATAAAATAAAACATTCTTGAATTTGTTGAGTTTACATGTTAGAACAATTTAGTCATTAGAATTTCGTTTTAATAAACTAAAATAACTTAGATAGATATGTTATAATTGATTAAAAATATTTTAATAAAATAAAACGTTCTTGAACTTGTTAAATTTACAAGTTAGAACATTTTAGTCATTACAATTTGGTTTTAATAAGATAAAATTACTTAAACATTTCATATATTGAATCTGATATTGTTTTAGGTAATTAAAACATAATTTAATCAACTAAATCACTAAAATACCAATTTTTAAAGTTATTTTAATTTACTAATAACGTATTAACTAGCTTAAATATCATGAGACTTCACATAGCTTTATCTGAACTTATTAAAAATAATTTCAATTCGCTAAATCTATCTTATATGTAAAGATAAACTTCTAACTCCTTTTAAATATGAAATTTTTATAAAAAAAAAGTTATAAAATTTTGTAAACACTTTGAATGAGAGATTTACTTTCTAAAAAACTTTTTTATTTTTTAAGTTTTTCTACATGAATCATATCATCAAGATTATAATGGAAGATCGATCACCATTATTTTTCTTTCCTTGTTTTAAGCTTACATATATGCATTTGATCTTGTTTCATATATTTTATATTTAGTTTAGATCTTTGTGGGATTAAATTTTGTGTTGTGTTGAATTTTTTTCCTTAAAAAATTGTTATCAAACTTAAAAATCAGTAGATTGACGGAATAGGAATAGGAATGATTAACTAATTGAGTATAGATATCTTATAAAAATAAACAAATATAATTTTTAGTGTTTTTCTCTTGCTCTTATCCCTTACAACTCTTATTTGCATTATCCTCCTAACTCTTATTTGCGTTATACTCCTGTGATGTGATTTAAAATCTTAAAAGAATATTAAATATAATATTATTGGAAATTAAAATAATTTTTTCTTTAATTCACTCTTTAAGTTTCTCAATTCACCCTCCTTAAACTTAATCAATATTTCTAACATCAATGACTTTGGATGATTCAATAAAAGTACACCTTCCATCATTATAGAGCTGAAATTAAAAGATCCTAAAATCAAGTGGGGTGAATGAAGCCACTATCCAAAGGGTTCACTTATATAAACTATTTGAAGTTTTATACTATGACTCATCTACAGTTACAACATATAAACTAAGTTCCTAAATATTATAGTCCCAATGCAATGAGGGGACCATGAAGCTTAGATGATAGATATAGATGTAAATAGGCACAGTAGAACCATCACTACACCATACTCCACCCACTGCCATTCACACTGTTCATTCTATCTCCCAGCAAATGCAACCAAATGCAATTTGGACTACAATCTCCAAAAGTTGCTCCACACAATACCTCACATTTATGGTTTAGGTTGTATTTATCATCAACCATCAATAAAACTGCATGCACCTCTAATATGCCCCATACTTTTCCAATCTTCTGTCTTTGGTTTTCTGTATCACGACACAATTGGGAAGAATACACACATTTTATCTTAGTTTTTATGCTCTGTACAATCTTAATATTTTAATTCCTTGAATAAAAAAAAGATAAAGAATCATTCTAAGTCATAGATTGTATTACAATATTAACATATGGCATTTAGAAAAAATCTCCTGACAAATTTTATAAAGTAAAGTTTATTCAATTATTTTAAAAAATATATTAGGGAGTAAAAATAGTTATTTAAAATTTTGGAGAAATAAAAATCAAAGAAAAATATTTTATGGGACTAAAAATTAAAATTTATATATTTTATGAGAACTGAAAAAGGATTTCAAGTTTTATAGAGATCACAGTTAATTTCTTTGTCTTTCAAGTTGGGAGTTCGAACACTGTGTATTTTCTAAGCGAATTTTTCAGTCAAAATATATTTGACATATTTTAATAAGAACATTAAATATGATTGTATATTCTTTTTATTTAATTTATAATTTTCAACTTAGATTATAACTTTTCTATAATATTTCATAAATTTAAAGGAATATAGTTCATGTGAGTACTTAATTTATTACAATAAGTATTTCAGTTTATATCTATAATTATCAGAAATTCTGCATTTGAATCTTCGAATCAAAATTATGTAAGTAAAACTCGGTCCTTTTTTATTATTTAATAGTTTTATGATGAAAACTTTAGAATTTGAAGAAGAAATTTCGACTAGAAGAGACTTACAAGAAATAATAAAGATAAATTAAAGTAACTGGAAAAGAAAAATAATTGTAAAATAATGCATATAAATTTGTAACAATGTAAAAGTTAAAAGTAAGTGTAGAAGAGTTGCAAAAATGTAAATTGTAAAACACGTAAACGATCAAAAGCAATGAAGCGGTTTCCAAATACATGAAAAAAGGAATAAACTAAATCTTAGTTCAATAAAGTAAAATCGATTAAATATAAAATAAAGTAAAAAAAAAACGTAAAGGATTGAAAATACTAACATAATTATAAAAAAATTTAATAACGTATATATGTAAGAAAATGCATGATGATAAAAGGTGGCAGTAACTAATTGTATAATTAGTTTTTCACATCAAAGAAAATCTTGTGGTCAGATATAATTTACAACATTCTATTCTTAAATACTTATCATATCTTTGAACTGTCTAAATTTTTTTGTCTTATTATTTTATCTACTACTTTATTGATGATGCAAACTTTGATTAATTTTTTTTTAAGATCTTAACTTAGTCAATTTATTATAACGACACCTTCAAAGAGTCCCCTTCAATGTTTTTTTTGTTTTTTTTCTTTTTCAAAATCAACCAGCCCTCTCTACTTTTCCTTTCCTATTAATTTTCATATTTTATTGATAGCAAAATTTCTCTGAAATAATGTTTATTTTCAAAGTAAAGATGAACATGCTTGACTTTTCACTATTATAAATCGATAATTTTTTAGATAAGTTATTTTAGATACACTACATCAATCATTCAACCAAGCAAATTCAACCTATCTTCCTTCCATATATCTATGTTTTTGGTAATTATATTCCTGTTAAATCAATATCTTTATCCTCTCCCTACTTTCTTAGATGTTGATATGATCATTAGAAAAAAACCCACCAAAAAAAAAAATAAATACTATTAGAGAAAGCAATATGAATGGACAAGAAAGCTTTTGGTGAAGCTACACATGAAGAAAAACCTCTTCAACTCGAACTATAATACATTCTTACAAAAAGATAGTCGGATAGTTTTGTTAAATCGCCCAAAGCTTTAGTCAAAACTCATACCAGAACACTTATCAAAGCATTGGAAGGGCAAATTTTCACATGAACATACTTGCAACTGTGGCAATTGATTAACGTGGCCATCATATTGTGTACCTTTTCTTTTAACACTCAAATATAATGTTAATCAATGTATGCATAGCAAGGTTTGCTATGCCTCAAGGACGAAAGCGACTCTATATAAAGTTGAAATCTTAACAATATATACCTACACTACGGGTTGCCCAAAAGTTAATTAGTGTTAATTTATTAATCCGCGTTGCCACATATATAGTGGGGCAAATTTCTTTTCTGCTATATCATCAATTCCATTTATTTTGTGTGTTTTTGCATAGTTGTAGTAAGACGTGTTACTCGATCTTGAGACCGAATAGTTGGGTACTTGTGCCTTGTCAAAGCAATTTAGTAAGTTGTAATGAATAAGAGGGAACTAATTCTTAATCTTTTCTCTTTGTTTGGTACCAATCAACGAACCTAGACTTCATCATTCAATGGTTATTCATCATCATCATCTTTGTTTCATTTATTCCTAGCCAGCCAAAAATGAACCTTCCTATTGTTACTACTACCTCCATTCCTTTTTCTTTTGTTTATCAATCTTAGAACATAATATAATAACTAAAAACATAATTAATATCCTCCATTATGATAAACAAGTATGTTGTAGGACTAATTTATTTTTGTTAATTTTTAGTTTTTTTTTTATTTTTATTTTTTACTTTTCATATACTTGAATAGGTACATCATCCTACTTATGAAAGATCCACTATTTACTAGGAATATGTATATGTACAAGTAACCCTAAACCCAAATCAATCTAAGTCTATCCAAATACTTTGAGTCTTTTAAGATAAACTCTACCCAACTCAATTAGGCTCATTATTTATTAAGTTAGGTATTGGATTTTTAATATTGAATCTATGAACTCAACTCCTCCAGTATATAATATATTTTTAATTTTTCTTATAAAACTTTGAAAAAAATTACATATATATTAAACTTCCTTTTCTTTCTTTCTTATTCCAACATCTTGCTCAAACATTTCTAACAACATATTTAATAGAAAACTAATTCATAGATTCGTAAACTACATTTTCTAAATCTCATATTTTCATATCATGTTTAAGAACTTTGTTATTTTTTACTCCAATGGTATTCTTTATAATTTTTTTTAAAAGAAGGAAATATAATTTTTATTTGTGAAAACTTATTTTTATAATGTCAAACTCGAACAAAGAACCAAATGAAAAACAAATTTGTAGCTTATGAACTTTCTATAAATATGTTTTTACGTTTTCTCACCTCTCTATTGATTTTTTAATTTTAAATTTGATTTCATTTGTTCAAATACATTATTTAATCAAAATACATATATAATATAAATATTTAAAAGTTACATAAAATAGAATTGTTAATATATTCTAACAATTGTAAAATAAGTTGTATTTTTCTATATTTATTTGCCGAATTTAACTCAACTTAGAAAAATTATAAATATGTAATTCTATATAACTCAAACTATTTGAATCAAATTGAAAATGACCACTTGAATGGAGTCCAACGTAACCACAAACACTAATACGATTTACATTTTAATAACAAATATCATGCACTACTAAAATGGTACATTTCTTTTTATAAAATGTCTTTATAATATATTTAGTATTCCTTAATTAATAAGTTGATGGGATCAATGGATTAAAAGGTTTAAAATTAAATTTTAGTCAAAATGGTATTAAATCTTAGTAACAGCGGCGGATGAGAATGATACATCGTGCCAGCAGGCTGCCAACAAGCACACATCCAGAAACGCCTATCCGCTCATACGTCAATTAAATTTTATATTTGCAAATGTTATTTTCATTCTTTAAATTCTTAAATATAAATTATTTTTATGCTGATAATTTTTACGACTAAAATAATCGTTATTTTATCATTGTACGGATTAAAAAAATACATTTCAGAATTTTGAGGTTGAAAAATACGTTTAGTATTTATAAATTTGATAATTAACAAAAGTGAATTTTTATACTTGAAATGATTAATCTTTAACTTCTAATTAAGGATAACATGCCACCCAAAATGAGTAAAATCTGGTCTGACTTCAATGTGTCTCATTTTTTTAAATCTTTTTATTAATTTGAAAAAAAAAAGAATAAATCAAATTAACATGATAATTTTGAGTTTTGTTTGGCAAAGAGAAAAATTATCAAATAAAAAAAAAGAAATATATGAAAAGTGAATAAAAAATGGCTGTTTAATTGGAAAAAGAAGAACTATTATTTTATTTTTAAATATTATTATTTTAACTATTCATTATCATCATAATAAAAGGGTTAAATTTAAAAACAAAACGCAATTAAAATTATGAGTGTCATAAAAGTCTAAAAATACATTTCAATCTATCATGTTCTAATTACGTAACAAAACTTTCACATTTTTCTTTGCATTTTTCAATGGAAAATATATACATGGAACCCATCGCCTCCTTTCTCTTCTTTTTCTTCATCCCTCACTCCCATTCCTCTCTCTCTCTCTCTCTCTCTCTCTCTCTCTCTCTCTATATATATATATATATATATATATATATATATATATATATATATATATGAAATCCAACTAAATTAATCCATTTTTATTTAAACTGCTCTAGCTCAGTTCAAGTCACTGGACAATTCACCCAATCTATTAAGTTGGATCAATTTTGAATGTTCTACCTCCTTGTCAAAAGAGAGGATAAAAGGCTAACTTCATGTTTTCACACTTTTTCTACCACCTATTAGAACCAAGCACACAACAAATAAAAGTATTCATGTTAAGGAGATATTTATGACAGAAAAGTGTGGGTGTATCATTTATCTAAAAATATCCATCTAACCATTAATTAAGCATTATTGGGCAATATATTTACATAGCATATTTATTTACGTTAAATAATAGAAAAAAGGGTTGAGAGTGTTGCTCTAAAATCTCTATCGAAACATTAACTAATTAATTATTACATGACAATATATACCAGAAGATGGAGCAGGCACGTAGAAGGATATATTAGCAGCTGACAGAGACAGCAGTGCTTCCTCTGGTTAAAAATACACGCTTTCTATTAACTCACATAACCCAAAACCAAATCATTTCACACTCCATCTTCCTCACACCTATATAAACAACACAAACCCTTTCTCACACTCCATACACTCATAGCAACACTAAAATGGCTCTTCTCAACCCATTTTCCTTTCTCCTCTTCCTCCTTCTCTCAACATGCTACGTTCCAAACCTTTCCAAAGCCACTTCTCGTGCCCCTAACCGTATGCTAGCTTTGGTTCAGAACCAGCCACTTGTGTTAAGGTACCATAAGGGTACCCTCCTCAAGGGTAACATCACCCTCCATTTGTTATGGTACGGTACATTCACGTCCACGCAACGCTCCATACTCATCGACTTCGTCCAATCATTAAGCTCCACATCATCATCTCATACCCCTCCCTCTGTCTCTTCATGGTGGCGAACCACTGAGAGCTACAGGGGAGGTCCCTGCACCCTCGTCGTAGGGAACCAAACCCTCGACGCCAACTACTCCCTCGGGAAGTCGCTGAACACAGACCACCTCCTCGCGTTGGCGTCGAAGGGGAACTCCGACGCTCACGTGGTGCACGTGATCGTGACATCTGCTGACGTGGCGGTGGAGGACTTCTGCATGAACCAGTGCGGGACCCACGGCTGGGCGAAGAGGAAAAACGGCGAGAGGGTGGCGTACGCTTGGGTGGGGGACGCGATCACGCAGTGCCCGGGGCAGTGCGCGTGGCCCTTCCACCAGCCCGTTTACGGCCCCCAGACGCCGCCGTTGGTGGCGCCCAACGCCGACGTTGGCGTCGACGGCATGGTGATAAACTTGGCCACGGTTCTTGCGGGGTTGGTGACGAACCCGTTCGAGGACGGGTACTACCAGGGGCCGTCGAGCGCGCCGCTGGAGGCGGTGTCGGCGTGCGCCGGGATCTTTGGGAAGGGGGCGTATCCTGGTTACCCCGGGAACGTTCTGGTGGAGAAGGCGACGGGGGCGAGCTACAACGCCGTCGGGGTGCGGGGGCGGAAGTTTTTGCTGCCGGCGATGTGGGACCCGCTCAGCTCCAGCTGCAAGACGCTGGTGTGAAAAGGAATAATGGGTGTGCGGATAGAGCATTTGGATTTGTGAACTGTGTGTAAGGGAAGAATGATCTGAAAGTTTGTTGGGAGGGTTATCATTCTTTTTTTGTTTTATTTGAAATCTTAGTTTATTTCGGAAAACAACTAATAGAGTAAACTAAGGTAATATCTAATATTTTCTCAAATTATAATTATAATAAACTTCGTTAGGTAGTTGTAAAAAAAATTATTTATCTAATATTTTTAAAAATTAAAATGATACATGTTTGATTTAAAAAAAAAAAAAAGTCAATATAATATTGCTAAAATAAAGAAGAGGGTTATTTAAAATTTTAAAGAAATCTGAGTCTCACTATAATTCCAGAAAAGTTTAGAAGATATTTGTGTAATTTACTATGTAAAATACTTGTTGAGCTTCATACTTAAAGAAAATATATGGAATATGAGATATTAATTCTGATTTTAATCTCAATATAAAGATTTTTGTGTATAGTAATTATAAAATAAATGAGTTTGAATTTGGGATCTCGTTATTTTCTATTGTATAAAATTTGAAATTGTTATTTTAAGTACATGTGAGTGAATTTTTCTTTAATTTTTATAAAATTATGTTTTTTTTTTTAAGTTTAGAGTCACTATTTTTTATTCTTTTGATTTATTCTATGATAAATAATAAATATATAGTTTAAAAGGACTGACTTTATCTTTTTGAAGAATGAAAATAAGGAAAATATTTATAAAGACGAAACTCGAAGTACCGAAAGACTATAAAAGGGGAGAAAATTTTATACTGTTAATTAATTAAAAATGGTTTTATTTTATATAATATAAATGCAGTGGTCTGATTTTACATGATAATGTAATCTGTTATAACTAAATTTATATACCCGTTTCTTATTTCTTTCAAAAGTATGTTTTAACAGTTGTACATTATTTTAAAAAATTTAATAAGATAGAAACAGTTGGACACATTTTTAATTAAGTGAAAGCAGCTTTGTAACTAGTTTTCATTCAGCATGGGTTTTTCGGTTGATTATTACAATTTGGATTACAACGAACTCGTGAGAAGGCTTCCTATGGTATATATCCGCTAAGATATATTATTGTGAGATTGGTGCACAATTTTATCCTAATCATTATAATTACGATGTTTTACTCAAATTTAAGGGTAATGAAGGTTTAACTTGACTCATTTTAATTTGTTTGTCACTAACTCCTTAAAAGTGGATTTGGCTGGATACAAGTATTTGTTCCTTCTGTCTAGAAAGCCCACCTTAAAAATAGAAAAAATATACTTCTTAATTCATAAAACTAACTTAAATTGAAAAATTTAACGAAAAATATAAAATGTATTAATAACTTAACCAAGATTTGAGTATAATTTTTTTATTAAAAAAGCTTTTATTTTATAAAATTAACTAATAATGATAATAAATACATATTTTGAAGAGCACTAAAAACTTAATTTTGTGTCACGGCCCATCCTTCTACATAAGGTTCTCAGTTGGGCTTCCGAATTATGATGCCTTCTCTTGTCCAGCCCTAATATGTTCTTTCTTCTTTACACAATTTAAATACTTTTTTTAGTTGAGTTAGGTTCTATATTTTTAATTGGTTTTGTTTTATTATTTTTTTCATAAGTCATTTTAATACTATGTTGCAAGGTTTTTAGAAAGGAAGACACGATAAATATTTTATTTAACCAAACTATTATATATAATTATAGATATGTAAACATAACAAAAGGAAAATAAAATAAAGGTAGCAGTCTCATCCTAAAAGTGTGTCACACACACTATCATCAAGAATTCAACTTCTTAAACCAACAATGTATTCCATTACGTGAAAAACCAAAAATTTGTGATATATTTTATCAAAAGGGTTCTATATTGCTTGTTCATGATGTCAAAATATTTAATAATACGTTATCGAAGG
>Ga0099825_1005660_pt1 | contig 15944 bp, 8 predicted proteins | sample SiratroredBW_FD_76838 | JGI IMG/M metagenome (GOLD analysis project Ga0099825, IMG submission 76838) | Root nodule microbial communities of legume samples collected from California, USA - Siratro red BW | ecosystem: Host-associated > Plants > Roots > Nodule | place: USA: California | collected...
AGAAAAAGAGAATAAGAAACACAAAGGAGAAACAAAACTGGTTCGCCCCCTCTGCCTTTTTTTTTTTTTTTTTTTTTTTTGTTTTAAATTTTTTAATTAAATTATTCAAATTTTTTAAACCCCATTTTAAAATTTTTATTGTAGAAAAAAAAAATTGGCATTTTAAAAAAATTTAAAAATAGGTTGGAAAAAAATACTAAAATTAATTAAAAACTTTAAAAACAAAAAAAAAAAAAAAAAAAAAAAGGCAGAGGGGGCGAACCAGTTTTGTTTCTCCTTTGTGTTTCTTATTCTCTTTTTCTTCTCTTGAAGAAAAAGAACCGAGTTTATTCAACCTTTTTTAAAGTTTGATATATTCAAAGACGTTTGTCCACGAAGCGAACTTGATGAGAACGGGTTAGGCTTGGCCATGAAGCAACTTTAAAGGGTACTTTAATTAGTAATTACTGGCTTTACGTTAAGCTTACTCGAATAACCGTTATTTTTTTACTTGGACTGCATTGTTTTGCGTAATCAGCATCGAAATTATGACATGCTTGTAACAGTATTAGCACAGCCAGATACGTAGTAATACTGTGAGCAATCCGATTGATTTTGATGAAAATATGAAATGAAATTAACAGTGAATTGTGTTTTCTTAGACATGATTACTCGTTCGGACTGCCATTTCAAGCTTAAGGAAACTGAGAGATTATTGGATTCTAAAAGCAGCGGAGAGCGAGATAATGAAGAGAGAGTGTCATTCCTTTATTCAGCTTGGAGTGCTGTGTTGAATGAATCCACAAGTGGTGTTGAAGAGTACTTGCAAAAACATGGAATTAGAGGGTCCAGTTTGCCTAATGCCCCACATTTGGAAAACTGCAAGGTGAAAACACAGCTATATGAGTATCTTGATAAGCGTACAGGAACTGATGCTTTCCCGCCATGGACAGCTTGGAAAGGGTCTTTGCAGACATTTTCTGTGGCTGCATTCAATGAGCAGATGCAAAAGCTTAAGCATGAGGCTGCATCCGAGGGGGCATATCCACCATGGGTCTGTTCTTAACTATTTCTGTAGTATTTTTGGATTCACCATAAATTCTTTTACTATCAAACTTGATTTGTTGGGAACCATTACTTGATATATTGTTATCTCCAAATGTACAAGTGAAGTGGCATTAGTTTCCATGACAATCATCTTTCGTAACCAACTATTTTTTATATGGTTTCTTGTTTCTTAAACACATTTCTTTTTCCACTCAAACTAGTCACAGTTAGTAGTTTACTAATGTTTTTGTTTTAATGCATGGTTCCCACATTTAGGATATAATTATTAGTAGAAAAAATAGGAGGAATATTGTTAGGTTTATTCATATAGAAGCTTTTGCAGATTGCAGGGTCAGATGAAGAAAACTATCCCTTGACCAGAAAAGTGCAGCGTGACCTTTGGATCCATCAGCATCCCTTAAACTGCAGTAGCCCAGATGTCAAGTTCCTCCTCACTGACTGGGAGAGATTACCTGGGTTTGGTATTGGGGCTCAGATTGTTGGGATGACTGGACTTCTTGCTATTGCAATCAATGAAGGAAGAGTCCTTGTAACTAACTATTACAACAGAGCTCACCATGAGGGTTGCAAAGGTAAACTAAACCATGTCATTACTCATTGTGGTATCTGTTTCAGTTATAACAAACAACCAATGTACAATGTGAACTTCTGCTCTCCACATAAGTCTTCAAATACTCTTTTATATCCAGGATCTTCCCAGTCTAGTTGGAGTTGTTACTTCTTCCCTGAAACCTCCCTAGAATGTCGGCAGCGTGCATTTGAACTCATAAAAAGTGAAGATGCGTGGAGTAAGGGAATTGTGACCACAAAGGAAAATTATACAACCAAGCATATATGGGCTGGACCAACTTCCAGGTAACCAACCTCTCACAACTGCAATCAGATTTCTTCCATGCTTAGACGCTGAACTTATTGGAGTTTTATTGTTCCAATGTCAATATCAGGAAATGGGGGCTTCCGTGGAATTATTTGCAACCCACAACTGATTTAAATGGAACCTTGTTAGCTTCTCATAGAAAAAAGGATAGACGGTGGTGGAGAGCACAGGTACCTGTCAGATTTGTAGAAAAGGAGTCATGTTAAGTCCTCATTTTAGTAATGGTTCATGATTTGATCTTGTTGCCATAAATATTGTTTTCAGGCAGTACGTTACTTAATGAGGTTCCCAACAGAATACACATGCAATTTAATGAATGAAGCACGCCATGTTAGCTTTGGAAAATTAGCAGCAAAAGTTGTTCTTGAAAGTCTTCCTGAGGATTGGCCAAAGGTTTGCACTTTTTTACTTAATGGATATTGAAGGATTAAAGGGTGGAAGTATATATATATATTAATCATGTTTTTCTTCTAAACACGGAAGAATAGAAGTAAGGATAGTAGAAAATTGACCAAATTTTGGCCTCAAGTCATTGTTATATAAATGGTAGTATTATATTTTTCATAGAATTGTATTCATGAAAAATAGTTTCATGTGTTCAGGAAAGTAGTGGCAAGGCAATGTCTGGTGATATTGATGAATACGTGTGGTCCAATCACAAGCCATGGGTCCCAAGGCCTCTTCTAAGTATGCATGTAAGAATGGGAGACAAAGCATGTGAAATGAAGGTAGTTGGATTTGAAGAATACATGCAGCTTGCGGATCGGATTCGGAGACACTTCCCTCACCTTAATAGCATTTGGCTGTCCACAGAGATGCAGGTATTACGGTTGTTGCTGGACACAGTTTTGTAACTGCTAATGATTGTTACACGCTGACATTATAAGACTAATTTGATTCAGGAAGTGATTGACAAGACCAGAGAATATTCTCATTGGAACTTTTACTATACAAAAGTAAGACGCCAAGTTAAGGCGAACATGTCGATGGCTGACTACGAAGCCAGCCTGGGTAGGGAGACCAGCACAAACTATCCACTTGTTAATTTCTTGATGGCTGCTGACTCAGATTTTTACGTTGGGGCGTTGGGTTCTAGCTGGTCCTTTCTTATAGATGGAATGAGAAATACTGGCGGAAAGGTAATGGCTGGCTTCTTGACTGTCAACAAAGACAGATTTTGGTAAGACGTAAGTTTGTAAATTAGATCATCAGTGGCTCCATATCAATATCATTTTTTTGTATGTATAGTTATTGTAAATATGCAGACAATAAAAACAACATCTCTAATTCATAGTGATGTTCAAAGGATCAAAGTGTTTGCACCCTTACGTTATTTCTTGCCGAGTTCTTTTTTGTTGTGTGTTTCATGCGGAGTTCCTGGGTAATCATCAAAAGGCTCGGTTGGGTATGGGATAGTTCCATCATCAAATTTTACCAATGGGTAATCATCAAATTCTGACTACTTCAAACAGTATGTATACTACCCAAATTCTGTAACCAATACGTCACATATTCAACGCCAAATATGTTAAATACCTTATTAATTTACCTCGTGAAACTCCCAAAATTAGGAAATCTTGCATGCTTCTGAAAATTTATCAGAAAGTAGATCTGAACTTTCTATATGAGTGTTTTTTCTTTCTTTTTTTTTTCTTTTTTTTTTTTTTGCTTTCATAGTCGTTCCAAAAATAAATAAAATTGGTTATGGATACTTGGATTAGAAAAATGATGGAGCTTATATAGGAACTTTTGTATGCTCTTTAATAGAATTATGATATGCATATTATCGTTTACATCTCGTACAGAGAAAATTGATACAAGAGAAAGAAGTGATTACAGAATAATATACACGTTATATTTTTATTAGAAAAACTTTTAAAGAAATACAAACTATATAAATCTTAGTTTGTCCAATAAAAACTCTCTCACTTCGGTGCAAAGAATAGAAAAAGACAGGAGATCCTAACTATTAAAGTGAAATGTGTAAAGAAAACTATTAAAGTGAAAAAATAGAGAGGTTTTTGTATTCAATGATGTAGGTACAAATCTCCACAAATTTTACTAGGCCAAAGTCAGTTCAAAAGAATATCCAAAACTTCATGAACGAACAGTGAAAACACAAATACCACTCACAAAAATTCAAAATCAATAATCAGCGATACAGATGTACATACAAATATAGGTAATGTATCTTGGGCAAAATCAGAATGGAGCCAACTAATTCAAGGCCATAGAGACTCTTCCTCTTCGTTTTCTCTTCAAATGGCAATACAATTATTTCCACATGATGTAAACTTCTTCATAATCCAACATCGCGAAAGGGGAAAAACATAGAGGCACCCTTTTCTTAAGGAGTAACAATGGATCCCCCCATAAGCTTCCAGTAAATTCTTGGCTAGATCATCCAATGTGAAAAGTAAAGTCAGCTGTGCACAATGACACATACACTCTCTTTCTGATAGCGATCATCAAGGCAGCAATTAGAGAGATACCTTGCTATTAGTATTCTTCCACATCCTCACCCACCAGCTGTACTCCATCTCCTCCTTTAGCAGCTGTCTGTTTCTTATGTTTCTTATTTTTGGCTCTCTTTGCCTTCATACGGCGTTTCCTCTCATTGGCATCCACCCATTTGTAGTCCGAAGGTATATTGAAAGGGTCAAATTCATCCCTATATCTATTACTGTCAGAGTCAACGGACTGTGTACCACGACTTCCTTTCATCCATGAAATCCATGATGTAGACCCTTCTGATTCCTTGGATTTGGCATCCTGGAAGTATGCTGGGCTGGAGAGTGGAGTTGAAAACTCCTCTGCTGGCTGAAGCTCCTCAAATTTGGTAAAAGTGACAAGGACCCGTATAGTAGGGACTATGGGGATAGCTACCTGCATAGCAGTAAGAATAACCAGGGCAATATGAAAAACTTGCATCGATGTAAAGTATCCCGCAATAGAGAAACAGGAACACAATGTCATTTTATAATGGCACGGTGGGAAATTGATATGGGCAATTATATGATAAATAAATTAGCAATGCACACGAAACATTAATATTAAGCAATACAATTGACATGTAAGTAGCATAATTTTTAGATATCAGTATGTATTTGACATATGTAAAAGTGTCTCTAAAATGTTCAGAAAAGACAAGACGGCGGCATTCAGTATTTTTCATTTGAGTATCGTACAACAATTGTATTTAGAAGTGGCCTTCTAAGTGTTGATGTCCATTACACTTAGAAAACCAGCACGAATCCCCTTTCTGGAGTGCTAGTCAATTCATATATTGAAGAAAAGTCTGGAATGAACAATACAAAGGAAATATGTAATTTTGCTTTGCAAATATAGTTTTGCTGCTTCTGCATAAAAGACGAAGAACTGTATATCTTCACAAATTTATGCGCAGAAGGGAAACGACATGTGTCAGCCTAAAGAATGCTGGGTGAGGCAGGGACAAAACAAAAGTCTCACTCTTCTAAGCGTTCGACTAGGACAAAGATCCGAAGAAATAGACATCTAAAAACCATAAATATCTCGAACAATGATGCTATGAACTTCAAACCACATATTTGGCAATAGAATTTGTCTCATTTTATTCATCAATCTCTGTTTGAGTAATCTACTCATCAATTGGATATAAAAAAATTGTAGCACCCACTTGTGACAGCAGAAGAATCTGTAACATACGCAAAATCAAAGAAAACCCGCTCCTCAAACCCAACAACAATAACTTTGAGAGGAGGATGATTGTTTACAACTCAAATAAACTCCTACTTTGTATTCTCCAAAAGTATCAATATTAACCACAAGAGTGCATAGCAAAGCAACAGTGCAAAATAAACTAAGAAAGGATGAGAATATGATGATATTTGGGTTACCTTAACAGGAAAGGTTCCATGAGGAAGTTTAGTCGTCAAAAGTTCTCTGAGTCTCCTAATAGCCTTAACCTTGTTTGCTAAGATGTCAAGCAAGGGCAGAAGCTCGTCTGTTTTCAAAGGAAAGTCCGGTGTCAACCACAAGACAGGTCGTAAGCCCTTCTTGTACTCACTCTCATTCTTAGACTCATTAACTCCTCCTTTCTTCTTTTTCCTCTTGAAGTTTTTATCCTTCACAACCTCAGGTAGTGGCTTCTGCTGATCACCCGAAAGCTTCTTCGCAGTCTTCAAATCCTCAAGATCCTCACCGCCGCCACCCTTGGTGTTTTTCTTGTTCCAACCAAACCAACTCTTCTTCTCTTTAGCCCCACCATTGGCTTCATGATAAGAAGCTGCTGCTGAACCATTCTCATGAGCATCAAACCCCCCTCCAGGTTCCTCCTCCTGAGAAATACCATCAGAGTTCCCCATCCGCAGCGCCGAATCCAACTGCATTCTTTCCTCAGCAGTGAGCACATCATCATACTCATCATTGTTCTCTCCATTCACCATACTCTCCCCATCATCCACAGCAAAAAGCTCCTCATCGGTCATAGCACCCGGCACCCTCCTGGACTTCACACTCACCATCACATGAAGCATGTCATAAACCTTAGCCTTCCAATTCCCCACCATCTCAGTCTTCTCCTGTCGACGCCAATTCAAATGGGGCACAAGCTCCGCCTGAGTAACATCAATACCGGGCCTATACATATTAGTCTGAGACATCAAAGAAACTTCATGATTAACCTCAGCTTCCGTTGGCTGCGTACCAGCTCCCTCCAAAGCATTGGTAACCTCCTTCTCCTTATGAGCAAGCGCAAGCAAAGAACCCGGCGGCAGGTTCAAATTCCCATCCTCGGAAGCATAACCCTCCCCGAGGAACAAAAAGGTCTGGTCGGACCGCTGGATGCGGAAGCCGTCGAAGCCAGCGAGGGTCATATCAGCGCGGAGGTTGGAACCGCGCTTCCAGATACGGTAGGTGTCGGAAGGGGCAATGCGGCCAATGAAGGGAATCACAGAGCTCTCGAAATGGAAAGATATCTCCATGTAGAAGTCGCGGATTCGAGCGGCGGAAGCCACAATGCGAGGAAGTCTGCGGCACCATTTGGCCCACGCAAGAGGCTGGTAGTGGCGCGCAATGATCACCGCAATGGCTTCCTCTCTAGTGCAGACGGCTTCTTGGAGCGCACTCCAACCCTGCTCGTTCTGCAGACTCCAATCCGCACCGGCACACATGAGAATCTCGGCGGAGACAGCGTCCCTGAGACGCACGGCGAGGTGGAGAGGGGTTTCTCTTCCGGGAACGTCGCGGCGGTCGATAACCGCAGAGACCTGGTCGGCTTTGAGCTCGGCGGCGAGCGATTCGGCTTCTGTGTTGACCTGGCCGGCTTTGGCGAGCGGAGGAATGGTGGAAACGAGGTGGCGCAGTGCGGCGTGGTCACGCCTGGCTACTGCCACGTGTGCAGGACTGTGAGCGTATTTGGATATATCCTCCATGGGATTTGATTGAAGATAGGGATGGAGGAAGATTTGATTTGAGGAAAGTGAAAAATTGGCGGATCGAAAAGGAAGAGGAAGATTGGATCTGGGAGTGGTGACACGCACAACTCAAAAGCACATGAAAGGCAGCGAACACCGTCTCACACTTCCTCTACTTATTATTATTACTGTCTCTGCCCTGGCCCTCCTCCCCTATCTTTCTATTCTATAATTCTACTCTGTGACTCAGTGAGTGAGGTATCTTAGATTCCTTTGGTGTCTTAATTCATTACACTTTGCACTTGCACTTCCACTGCCACCACCAATTCATAGATGCAGGTTTCTTAGTATTTACCCTCACCACTCAGTTTTCACAACCCTTCTCCTTTCTACGCGCCTCCCAGTTTTAACTACCACTGCCTCTTCCCATTTACATTATCGCCATCAACAATGTCTCCTTCTGCTCCACTTTTTTTTTTTAACCTTACGCCATCGTGCTTTGGGTTTGTTAGAGTGATTTCACATTTAATACTTTCAATAAATATTTTAGAATCATATTTAACAACTTACTATAATCGTAAAATTATTTTATAATACTTGTTCAGGTCACATAAGTTTCTTTTTATAGCTTTTTAGACTATTTTAAATAGAAGTTTTCAGTTTCTTTCTCTATATAAATCTCTTAAAATAACTGATTTTAGTATTTAAAATTGTGTAACAATCTTTTAATATTTTACTTATTATTAGTTACTTTAAATATCTGATTCACTATTAGGTTATAAGAACCTTATCAGATTATTTATCTCTCTAAATAAATATATATACACGTCTTTTTTATTAATAACATCCTTCCAAATACAAGTTGATCAATATTAAAAGTTTTTAAATTCCATCAATTGATTTAATAAATGAATTCTTTAATTTAATTCATGTATATAATAAAATGCTTCAGAGAAATATAAAATATACTACAGTAATCTCTGTTATTCAAAACATATTAGTCTTCCGTTGTTGAAAGATATTGCTGATGCAAGAAAATATATATTTACCATTTAATTAGGTTCTCTTTTTTATATTTAACACGCTCGCAACTATCATTGTATACTTAAAATAAGTTTCGATAAACTTTTTACAAGCCTTATAAAAAGAATAAAAATATTTTTTATGATATAAAATTAACTTATTCATAAACTAAAATTTAATATAAAAAATTACAAATTAGTTTTCACAAAAACTAATTTTATTTTGAAAAAAAAAATATCATGCGGAGAAATTTATTCGAAACTTCAATAGAAAAAAACAAAGTTCAGTGTTTAATATGCTTTTAGCGTGTAATTTCTTTTACAAATTCTAAAAAACTATTCAATCTAGATTCTTACATTTCCCTTTATTAACATTGTAATCCATTATCATCATTTTAATCTATGTCATTAAACATTTTAATCTATGTAAACTTTTTTATAAATTTTAAGTAATTAATTCAATCTAAATTCTTGTATTATTTTCTTTTTTAATATTTTAATTCACGTTGTTAAATATCATTATTAAGTCATGATGCAATTATCACGTCAGCTAACACAGCATCAATTTGTCTGCGACATCCACTTATAATTTTCTATTAAATTATTAAATAATTTTGTTGATCAATATTAATTTCAGTATTTTATTATGTTTTTGTTACTATTAGTTCTTCAACTGTTCATCGTTGTATTTTAGTTTTTCCCATTAAATATTTTCTTTAATCAATAATGTAGTAACCTAATCACGCATAGAATAAAATATTGTTAGTTCAAGATATTTTCTAACAATTTTAATGTATTTAAATTTTGTTAACAATGTAGATTGTCAAATAAAACTTTAAAATTGGAAGAAGAAAAGGATGTACAAATGTGCCGTGAAAAATAACTATCACTAATATAAAAAAAGTATTCTATCTCGGGATAATACGTCGCTTAAAACGGAATCAATGTAAACAAAAATACGGTAATTTTTTATAAATATTTGAAAAGATATTACGTCGGTTAATTCAAACCCGACGTAATACATCATATTCTACGTCGGTTGCTACTCATAATCGACGTAGAAAAGATTAAAAAATAAAATATTTAAAATTTGAAAGTTTTGTAATGGTGCTAAAGATACTACGTCGGTTGGGAGGTGTCAACTGACGTAGTATATAGCCCATATTACATCGGTTGAGACTTTCCAATCGACGTGATATCCTCCTCTTAGCATGCGAGTGAATTTTGAAGAAAATTTAGTCAGATACTACGTCGCTTGGGAGCTCCCAACCAATGTAGTATGTCCCTCGAGTTAAAATTGGGGAATTCAAGAGATATATTAACTCTTGGGTATCATTTTTCTCTTATGCTTACATTTTTCTCTTACGTTTTCTTCTCGTTCACCTTCTCTTTCTCCTCAGCCTCGTTGCCTCCTCCTCAGCCTCGCTGCATTCTCCTCTCAACCTTTGCGTGGTGCCGCTTCTGTTCTCGCTAGTTTTCATTTCTATTTTGCATAGTGTCGCTTTCTCTTCTCACTGGTTTTCATTTGATCTTTGTTGTTCATTGGTTTTGCTAGGGTTCGTTTGGCTCCATTTTCAGCTTCTTTCATGTTCGTTTAGTGTGCGCAAGCTTCTTGGTTGTCTCGGTTGAATGCTTGGTTCGACACCTCTTGTCTCTTCTCTTTGCAAAAGGTTAGCAACTTTGTAAAATTCATTAAAAATAGTTAGAAATTTATTTTTGACCCAAATTTCTTATCAACATCTTGATTTAGTATGTATTTGATGGTTGAGTTCTTACACTGTATAGGTTTATCATAAATTTAGGATTTCAAAAATTTAGGACGAAAAAACTTCAAACGACCATAACTTTGATACAGAGCTCGGATTGAGACGCTCAAAAAATGAAAGTTGCTTGAAATAGGGTAATGAATTCGATGCAGTTGGGCCTCCGGAAATTCCAAAATTCTATCGTTCAGGGTTTCTTATTTACTTTTTTGTTATTTTTCACCTATTTTTTAGTTGTAGCCTTTTATTTCACATATCTATACTTGCTAAAAAATTCTTAATTTTTTTGTGATGTTTTTTATATCGATTAGAGATTTATCAATTTATTATTTTTTTTAAAATGACTTTTTACGTCGGTTGTAAGCTACAACCGACGTAATAAGGACTCTTTATGTCAGTTGTAGCTTACAACTGACATGAAAAGTCCTCTATTACGTCGGTTTCAGTTTCAACCAACGTAGTATCCATCTCTTACACGTAATTCAGTTATTTTAGTTAGATATATGATGTCGTTTTTTATTTTTTTAATCGACGTATTGACATACATATTACATCAATTGCATAATCAACGTTATATGTCCAAAACTTTATACATTACCTACATCTATATCGGTTCTAAAATCAATGTAAAATATCTTCTAAAATCAACGTAAAACATTATTTTTCTACTAGTGTATCCAATATCATAAATCAATAACCCAGGTAGATAATCTTAAAAAACTATTAAATGCAAAAAAAAAATGTGTACGCAATGCTTCTAAAAATATAAAACCAGCTTTTTATCTCGTTATTTTTACATCAAACCAATAACCCTTCGTAGAAAGACTTATGGTTCTCACTGATATTTGATAAGAGAAATTAAAAAAAAATGATCAACATAGTTGAAAAACTAAGACAATTTGAAAATTTGTTGAGACTAAAGGTAAAGTTTATATAAAAAATCAAACTAACACTAAAAATAAAAGATTGAAAGACTAAATAATGATGTTTGCATTCTAAAACGATTTAACTCATGTGCGGGGTGAAGTTAATAATACTATCATTTTAGATCTTCTTTGTTCTATCACAAGATGGGGTACATGTTATGATGAATAGTATAATGTGTTGTGTTTAGTTTAATGGTCTTATTTGGTTGGGAATGTGAATAAAGTATTATTTTGATAAGAATTTGTTATTTGAACTTTTTATATGTGTATATAATGTGAATGATATAGATACTAATGAAATAGGAAGGAGGGAAAGGACTAAATAACCATACATTAAAACGTATTCACTATTGCAAGATGAGTCGAATTTAAAATTTATTTAGTGAGCAGCAAATGATTTAGTAGCAAGGTCGAATCATGTTTGAGAGAAGTTTAATATAAAATATTTATGACATTCACATGAGTAAATGTACAGCTCATAAGACCATGTATGCCGTAAAAAGTAAATTGAGAGTTCATTCAAGAGACCTAATAAGAGAATTCTTTATACTAACTTAATTATATAATATAAGCGTGTAATATTAATTTTAAAATAATAAATTGTGTCTGTATTGATTTTAAAATAATGAATTACTTAGTTCAACAATAAAACAAATAAATCTAATTTCAATCCATTTTAATATAACTTAATTAAATAAAATCATATTTATTTTTTATAGTTTGAAATAATTTTTATGATTAGTGAATATCTCAAATAAGATTTTCTAAAAAACTAAAAAAAAAAGGAATTAGCTTTTTAAAATCCGAGAGTTGGCTTGGTATAATTTTTTCTAAACATTAACAAAATTACATATCGAATTATAGAAATGTAGAGTTACTTATTATTATTATTTAATTAAAACAGTACTAGGGTTTGTTCACAGATCCGTTCACGATGGGACTCGAACCCACAATCTCCCGCTCCGGAGGCGAGCGCCTTATCCATTAGGCCACGCGAACTTGGCTTAAAATTTGAACACAGTCCCTATATTTGAACGTGGTTTAAAGTTTGACCTTGCTTTTATTATAAATAGTAGATAAGGAAAAAATAAATAAATGTGCTGTACTTTCGTTAATTCAGCTTATCTTTCAAATAATTTTGTTTAAAACTAAATTTACAACGATAACTTTTTAACATGTATATTATTACCATGAGTAAGAATAAGAATGCATTATGTATCTTCAACATGGTTTGAAGTGGCACGTTAATGGGATTGTGAAATTTTAAAATATCTCAGTTTCATAATTATGGAAAAAATATTCTTTCTCACAATTTTATTTTCTTTTCTTGTTGCACCCTTCTTACTTGTATCGTAAACCCTTATTTCATGTATCATTTGTGTGTGAGAGTCTTGTCGAAACAATGTTATTATGTGAAAAATCACTTCAAAACTTGTTGTCTCGCCACACCGCTTAAATAGGTTGATTTTCATGAATCTCTTTCGTTTTTGTTGGTGGTGGTTTATTCCAGATTAGGTGATCCAAGACAGTTCCAGATTGCACAATCAGAAACCTATTTTGAAGTATTGTGTACAATCCAAAATTTATTTTCAGACCGAGAAATACATTATGGATTGTGCATTGTAGAATATATTAAGATATTTCAAATTATACAATCTAGAGTGTCTTAATACGTTCTAAAATGTACAATCCAGAATGTCTTTGTTTTTTTTTTCTAAAAAAATGTTTGATCTTATCAAAGTCATTTGGTATTTTTGGCATTTGGTAGAGATATGATTAGGATTAGAGGTGGAGCATATTAAGGCGATGTTAGACGCAGACTTACAACGTCGATCCACATAGAAGATTGGGAGAAACTTGCCACTAACATTGGTGGTGATGTGTTGCCAGTTGTAGAAAGACATGATAAGCATCATAGATTCATTATAGATTCATTGATAGACCTTATGGTACCTCCTTAATGTTGAGTTGTGCTTATCACATGGCCTTATATGGGAGGGTGAGGTAAGAAATAAAAAAAAACTTAAGTTATATTTGGTTATGTGTTATGTGTTATTATTTACACTTACAAACACTAGCATATTTTTTTAGGATTAAGGGAATTTGAAGTTGGTCTCCCATGAGCCAAAGCTAAGTAAATTTGAGATCTCTCATCCCCAAATTAAAGTCGTGTTTCTTAACATCGAGTTATGGTCATTGTGCAAAATTAGTCATAAGACCGTTAATAAGGGTCTCATTTTATGCTTTGTGGAAAGGTGACACCGTGACACCAACATTTTCCACCTTCGTGTTGGTGAGATGACCATCATGTTGGATGATGTGTCTACATTGTTGTATATCCCTATAGTGGGACAACTTTGTTCATTTGTGACATTGGATTTCTTATCAGTGTGAATGTTGATGGTTGAGCTTCTTAAGGTGGACTTCGATGATGCCACGACAGAGTTGAGGCAATGTCTTGGTGCACAAGTCAGACTCAGTTGGCTACAAGAGGTGTATAAGGAGTGTATTATCCACCAAAGATAGGATAATGCCACTTGGGCATATTTGCTATATCTTTTTGGGTGCATAACATTTGATGATAAAAGTACAATATCTGTTAACGTGTTGTACTTGGGTGTTGTTCAACAATTTGAGGAAGTGTGGTGGATAGCATGGGGAGCTAATGTACTCACCCACATCTATAACCAGTTGGGGGATACATGTTTTGCCTTAGTTAGATGGTTATGTCACGCTTTTACAGACAAATAATATACATAATTTGAATAACTTAGATTCATTTTCAATTGACTATATTAATAATGTTTTTTTTTTGGATAATGTAACATGTGTAGATATATGAGTACTTCCCAAAGATGGGAAGGAGGGATATAAATTTCACATATCAAAAGGTTCTCCCTAAGGTGGCATGTTATGTGATGGATGCCATATATGCACGATTGGTGTTGTGCACATCCAATTAAATGGTATTACTCGTGTTGGGGTGATCTAAACTCTTTATGAAAATCATCCTCCTAGTAGCGTGTTTGAGGTGATACTATCAAAATACATCCGACTCAGAACGTTCTCACATCATCATTTGTCATAACGTGTTCTGTGACAATTTTTGAGTATGAGCAGACAATTCCTCAACCTTCCTAGCCATTTGAAAGAGGTGCAATGATTGTTATTGATGCTTGATGATTGCACTTTGCCAACCACCTTATTACGGGTGTGACACTGGCTTCATCCATCAACATGTGCAACTTGATACATGCACTAATTCATATAAGTGTCATACCCGTACATACTTCGTGGGATAGACGAAGATTAACCGTTTGTATTGTCACATGATCAACTGCATAGTCCGGTTGATGGTGAGACACAACCTGCGTCACAAAAGAAGCGTGCTTGTTTGGTGAGTAATTTGTCTTCTTTTGTATTATTGTTATTTTACCGTTGTTCTTTGTTTTAATATTTTAGTGCCTAATGTCATTTTAATGAAAGTAAAATATATTCAAAAGGATCATTGACATCTTGCAACACATGATTGACTGTGGATATGTATCAAAAGATACTCCAGAGTACACTATAGTTAGCTCGTGGTATCATGAATGAGAGGGTGGGTTGCACCAAACATCCACGTGGGAGGCGACAAAGACGTAATTCTTATATAGTTTTATTCTGTACTTTGGTTTTTCATTTTTAAGTTAAAAAATATATTATACGTGAACTTTTAAACATTAGTATATGCCATATTCTAATCGTTTATGACAATTGTGTTATGTGCTTAAATTATGGAAATATTATTATTATTACAAAAAATTAATTTTGTATTAAGCAACTTAAAAAAAAAAATTCATAAAATATGTATTTCGAATTTGCAATTTGAAACAAAAGTTTTGAAAGCATAAAACAAAATTAAATTTATATAAGGGTGCTCCTTCAAATTATGGGGTGCATAATGCAATGACCCATCTTGACTAATGAGTGTTCTGGGTATATTTTTTTCTAGATGTTATAAGGAATGTTTAAAAAATGGAACAAAGGAAGTCATTACCATGGATCAAACTTAACATGACATGTCCGTTTAGGGTGAAGAAGTTAATGAACCGCTTTTATAATGGGGAACAAGATTGGATAAGCATTTGCTTCCTGTACCTTCCAAATTTCTACATGCAGCCCTATAAAATTTGAAATATTGTTGTCCCATAAAGTTTTACTTGAAACATTCTCCCCATGAAGATGTTGTGTTCTGATGCTAGGATGGAATGGGGTAATTTTGACAAGGGGTTGTTAAGCTTGTGGCGGTGTTTTAAAGTTACTTAGCTTAGGGTTGTTGGTTTCAGGTATGGAATGGTGGTTTTTTGCAGTTTGTTGGTTGTAATGGTGCAAATATACTAATCCAAATTTGAAGTTCAGAAATATGCTTTTAGAATATGTAATCTAGAACAGTCTTAACCAAAAAGCACTGCCTTATGGATTTGTGTTTCTGAAAGTGATAGATGAACATTCTAGAAAATACATTTTGGAATAGTGTGGGAGGTGTGAATTGTATTTCAGATTTTTGTTTCTAGAAGAACATTTTGGAGATTTTGAAAAGCTCATTCTGAAAGTATTACACAAGGGTTATAAAATGCCAAATCCAGAATATTTCAATGATACTTGTTTCGAAAGGTTTAAGTTGAGAGTGTACTTTGGAAAGATTATTTCGAAATAGAAAATTTTGTTTTTTAAAAAGATCAAACCAGAATAGTAATTGTGCTTTTCATAAAAGTCAATTTGGAGTTGTAACTTTGCATTCTAGAAAGCCTTTGTTGGAAACTGTTTTGGCTGAAATACAAGAGGGGGGGTGAATTGGATTTCAAAACTTTTTGAAACAATTTGATATTTTTCAGTAAAATGCAATTCTGTTTCACAGACTGGATCTTTAT
>Ga0099825_1005665_pt1 | contig 15937 bp, 8 predicted proteins | sample SiratroredBW_FD_76838 | JGI IMG/M metagenome (GOLD analysis project Ga0099825, IMG submission 76838) | Root nodule microbial communities of legume samples collected from California, USA - Siratro red BW | ecosystem: Host-associated > Plants > Roots > Nodule | place: USA: California | collected...
AAAAAGAGAAGAAAAAAAATAAAAAAAGATATATAAAAAAATATATTTTATATTATATATATAAAAATATATATATATATATATATATATATATATATATATATATATATATATATATATTACATATGACAACGTTCTCTTACAATCTTCATTGAAAAATTTAAGTCAATTTAAAATTTACTGCCATATATATTTTTTATGATTATCCACTAATAATTGTCTTTCAAAAATACCATAATTAACTAATTGTTATACTAGTGAAAAATAAAAATAAAATGATAGGTAAGAAAAATTTAATCATGGTTAAGACAAATTTAATTTTTCCAATTAATTAATTTTGTGATACAACTTAGGTTTTCTGTGATAAAAGTTAGATTTTTCTTTTATATTTAGTATGTGAGAATGTTATAATTAAGTGTAACATTAAGTTAAAGAAGATTAGTTATTCTAACTTTGGTTTAAATATTTGTCATTAAAGTTTTTATATGATTTTTCGTTATGTAATTTTTAAAGGTCTTTCTAGTACTAACCATATTTATTTTTTAAACTTTTGCCTCTTTATTTTATAAGTTTTAATTGCAAATCAATGATGCGAATCCTTTTACCTAGTAATAAAAATAATTTAAAATTTATTTTTTTTATTTGATTATTGATTCAAGATATTTGTTTTGGGTAAAAGGGTAACATAAATGAATAGACACAAATTAAAATAGATATTTAAGCATGCAAAATGCTGGTAGTTTAATTTACTCCTAATAAGTAAAAGATAAAATAAATGAATGACTGTGTTAATATCGTATAAAAAAATATTTTTTTATTTAGTATCACAAAACAAAATATCAAACATGTTAGAAGAAAAATGATTAAGAGAAAGTATATTTATAAATTCCTATAAATAAAGACTTTGAGTCATATAGTAAGCCACACACAAACTAAGGTGTTCCCAAAAGTCATAGTCATTCTCCAATCATGAGTGTTTCTTAGTCTTCGTATGGTTGCTTTTCTTGTTTTCTCATTCGCTCAACTCATTCGATTCTCGCAAATTCTCGCTTCCACGATCATCGCTTCACTCGTTTCGGCATCGGTGTGAGTGCTTTCAGAAGCAGTATCTATTAGTCTTCTTTCTTGTTCTCATGTTTTATTGTGTTCACCTCTGAATCGGTGTTGCTGATTGTCTTTCGCTGGGTGTTGTAAGAACTAATTGATGTTTAATTTCTGCATTAATAGCTATGCTCTTGTTAAATTGCTAACTTATTTGTGTTAATAATTTTCATCTGAGTAATTAATTAGTTACAGTAGCATCAGAGTTTGTCTGCCTCACTCTAATGGGAAAGTCTCAAGAATATTTTGTAATCGCTGATTGTCATTGTTAGTGCTTCAAAACTAGCTACCTTCATTCTGATATAGCTGCATGATGTATTTCTTATTTAGGTTAACTTAATAAATAAGTCTCTGAACTACTATGTGAATTTCTTTGGTTTGGTCCACAAGCTAAAAGAATTTGTGATTGGCTTCTTGACCACTTATAAATTTTTTATAATTGAGTCTTCAGGTTTTTTAAAAACTCAAATTATCATTTTTTTGCCCTTTTGAAGCAGCCATATATTAACTCTAGGGACCGAATTACAATAATTTTACAGTTCATTGAAATTGTTCTGAAGGTGAGTTCATCTTCAGCTGAAAGAGCTCTTCAAGCTGTAAGAACTTTTCAATCTGAATCTGAAAGGGGATTTATTTGTGATGGTGAGTTCATTAGATAACTGTTGTCCATTTAGCTATTAAGACAGGTAATATTGACCTTTAATGTCAAGAGTTAGAAAGATAATACCCTTTAAGATCTTTAAGCTCCCTTTAAGCTTTTGTTAGGAAGATATTCTAATTTAATCTAAATATTTTAATTCATATTCTAGCAGGTGCATACCAACCATGCTTGAGTGAGTGTGAGTGGTTAGAAAGATATGCACCGCTTTTTCCTCCATTCTTCTAACTTCGTTTGAATTGTAGAACTCTTTGACGGACAAATTGAGAAGAGCTCTTTAAGCAAAATTCACATGTTATAGGAGAAATTCTAGTAGTGTTGGGATAATCAAATTGCTGCCATTTAAGATGCTAACCAGCAGCAATTGCCTGATCAATTTCTTTGCCATCTTTACTTTGGAAATGCAGTTATGTTGGTATAATCACATGGACACCATTTAAGGTTGTGTAACAACTAACAATGGTCTTTATACTGATTTCAATAAAAAAAATTATTTATTAATTTCTTATGTACTAGTGGCTGGTTTGCATACACTCATTTATACAGATTGAATTTGCATCTCACTTTTTCATACTTGTATGGTTATATTCAAAACATCAATCAGAGTTGACAGTAGAAGCACTTTGTTTCAGGTTTTTGAAAATTTCCAATTTTGATTCGTGTTTGGTAATTCTTAAAACTATGTCTGCCACTCAACTAGAGGAACAAGTTTCTCTGAAACTTCTGGTAAACAAAAAGACCAACAAAGTCATACTTGCAGAAGCAGGGAAGGACTTTGTGGATGTTCTATTTAGCTTTTTAACAATGCCTTTAGGAACTATCGCCAGACTTGTGCAGAAGTCAGATATGGGACAGGTTGGAGTTGGTTGTTTAAGCTCGTTGTATGGAAGTGTGACAAATCTTCAGGACAGTCTGTTGACAGTGACATGCAAAGAAATGTTGTTGCAACCGGGAAACTCATCAGAAAAATATTGTAGGAGTATGAAACTTAACATTGATGATACTGAGCCCTTGAAGCACTTCCTCTGTATGAATTTTCCTAGATGCAGCAATGACCTTTTGAGCACTTTCAAAAATGAAAGATGCAATTGTGGGAATCTTTTGGCCCGTTCAGTTTCTGTCAAAAATGGCAAAGTCTACAATGGATTTGTGAATGATGTTGCTACTTTTATTGTCACAGACGATCTGGTTGTCATTCCAAATGCAATGGATACAAGCTTTGGTGTCTTGCAGAAATTTGGAGTGAAAAGCTTGAGTTCAGTACAGGAGATGACTGTGAATGTCACAAAGAACAAGGTTATTTGTCATTGGCATATCTCCTTTAATTTAAAGCTGGTTGATTGCTTATTATTACTAGCCCTGTATATGTAACATTTTGCCAATTTTTCTTTTTCTATTCATTTATTGCTTTATTCCTCGCTATACAATGTGGTTGATTCTTCCTTTAACAGGTACTAGATCTGCTCAAATGTTCTTTATTGTCAAAGTCAACCTTGACAGATTTGTTCTTAGTACAGAAACCGTTGCTCAATAACTCAAGGTTTTCTCCTTCTGTTGTTGAAAACAGTAGTACTATGACTGCAATCCAAATCAAAGTAAAAGTAGTTATGAGAAAGTCAGATGGCAAGGTAATGTTTGTTCAAGGGGATGAAGAATTTGTAGACTTCCTTTTCAGTTTTCTAACTTTCCCGTTGGGAGGAGTTGTTCGAATGTTGGAAGGATATTCTTCTATAGGGAGCATTGATGGATTGTACAGTAGCATTATTGCTATAAATGAAAACAAATATTTGACAGCAAAGGAAGTGAAGAACAGGCTTATCGATCCTGGCCTTGCCCCACAGTTTAAATTAAGCATGCATATGTTTCCAATTAATGAACAGGACTCACAATATCATTTTTATTATCCACGAAGAGGTTATAATGAGAGCAATCATTTCTATATAACTAATAGAGACAAGAGTTATGATAAGAATATTGAAACTCGTAGAGTCCTTAAAATAGTACCACTCAAGTCATCTGGTGGAATTCTTAAAGGTTATGTCAAGGGTCCAGCAATGTTTATGGCTACTGATGACTTGGTTGTGGAACGAATGTCACCCACCTCGGCTGTAGTTTTACTCAACCGTTTAATGACACGTCTTAATGATGTCGAGGAAAAGGTTGTCACCATTGGCATCAAAGAGGTAAGATGCAGTTCAAAATTTTAGCTTCTCCGTTATCAGCTACATGTGTAACAGTTACTCATTTTACCGTGTTCCCTTGATGCAGGGTTTGGGTATATTGAAAGCATCTCTAACTTCAACCTCGGCCCTAACAAATGGTCTCAGCCACTTATTGTTGTTACCTGAAGTTATGGATCAGAAATGGTTTGGTTAACACCACACAGCTGAACTTGTGATGAGGAGTTGCTGTTTAATTGATACTACTTTCTAAGAGATTAGTCTCATGGTTTTCAACTGTCCAAATATATTGCTTTCTGTAAAAAATGATGAAAAAAATTATTTTGTTGTATTTCTGAAAATCTTGCTTTATTGTTTTTTTTTTTTTTTTTTTTATTTTTTGTTTTTTTTTATTTTTAAAATTTTTTTTTTTTTTTAGTGAAAGGACAAAAAAAACTCTGCAAGAATTTTTTGTATATCTTTTTTTTTTTTTTTTTTTTTTTTTTTTTTTCTATTCTGCTTTCTGTTAATGTTAAAACTTCTTCTGTTTAATGCTTAGATGACCAAACATGATCTGCAAGAGCTTTCTGTTATCCTTCCTATTTTGAACCATACTTAATCATTAGAAAATTTCTTATGTTCGAGTTGATAATTTATAGTTTTCCATCTTGCTCCATGTTTGATGTAAAAGAAAAAAAAGAACAATTTTGTATAAGTTTCTAACAGTTTTGTACAAAATGTTTTATTTTATTTATTCTATTATTTGTTGATAAAAAAATAATTTTATATAATTTAAAACTTATTATTTGATTTATTTAATAATAAAAATTGCTCTGACAATCTGAAAACTCATGTTAATTGTCAACTCTGTTTTATTAATAGTGTAATTTGTTTACATAAGCAGTAAATAATTATCATTTATTTTTAATTGAGAAACGTTATTACCAAATTTCGTCCAATCACTATTTAGATCTGAGACATTTTATTTAACAAATTATTGTCCCACGTCCTCATGGCTTTCCCCCTATCCTTGAACGAAGTTGCTGAAGATATTAAGGAAAGAAAGAAGAACTTGCTTTCTCCTAAAACCAAGAAAGCCTTCTTGGTCGTCGCGGTGTTTGATTTCTTAATCATATTTCCGGTATTTTCCCTGTTGTTTTATATGAAAATGTTATTTAATAGTAAGAATCTCTTTTGGCACAATATCACATACTAATATGTGTATGGCATGTTATTGAACTGTAATTAAAGAACTAAGAATGAACATTCTTATCTTTCTCCTTTTTATTTTCTTTAACCGTGTTTCTCTTTTGCTAGTTGCTACCATGTCAGACCAAATTTCATTGCTTCTTAACTATGCCTTTAGGAACCATAGCCAGGCTTGTGCAGAAGGAGTCACTTCGGTATTAAACATACTCTATGAAAGTGTCGTAAATTTTAAAAAAAATTATACACACACCCTATGAAAGTGTCGTAAATTTAAAAAAAAAAAAAATTATACATGAGAAAATGCTACTGAGACCAAGAAACTCTTCAGAACCTCAATGCAGAAGTCTTAAAATCGCTAAACACACTGGGAAAGTGTTATAAATTAAAAAAAAAAAAAATATACACGAGAAGAAATGCTACTGAGGTCAAGAAACTCATCATAACCTCAATGCAGAAGTCTTAAAATACTTAACATTGATTACACGAATTACACTGATTCCGACAAGCTGCTTTGTCTGTCCGGATTTCCCTAATTGTGACATGAACATGTTGAGTACTTTCACGAATCAAAGATGCGAATGTGGGAAGATTATGTACCATTTTGTTCCATTCAAAGTAAAGAAGCCTATGATGGATTTCTTTATGGTGGTGTTACTTTATTATTGGTTTTATATAATAGGAGGAGATATATATATAATGAGAAAATATTGTTATTTTTTCTTATTTCTCAAAGCCATGATCAACTTATATTTATAATGTTTGCAGAAAAAAAAAAAATATCTGACTGAAATTACTTATTTTAAAGTTTAGGAACAGTTATAAAAAATTAGAATCCTAAAGTCTAGTATAGGAAACAATTAGAAATAAATATTCTAATAATTAAAAGCAAATATTCTAATTAAAGACATATTCAGAAACTGAAACAAATCAATGTATAGTTTCAAAAGCAAATTTCCAACATTCAACCTTGATTTTGGAACTGCAAACTCCAATCTTTTGTTATGAATTCAAACTTGTTGACTAGTAGTGGCTTGGTAAACAAATCTGCAATCCAGTTTTCATTTTTTCAATAAACAAGATCAACATCTTCATCTTTCTGTACCACCCTTAAGAAAAACAACATAATGTTAAAATGCTTTGTTTTCCCTGAAAAATAGGATTATGGGAAGTACCTATTATAACTTGATTGTCAACAAAGACTTTCGTAGTTTCCTTTTGCTCCATGTTAAGATCAATCAAAAATTTTTTTAACCACAATACTACTTGGTTAACAACAGCTAAAGTAGCAATAAATTCATCTTTTGCTGTAAACTTTGCAACAATTTCTTGTTTCTTAGAGCACCATGAAAAAATGCCTGAACCAAGACTAAAACAATATCCTGAAGTACTCTCCATATTTTCCAAGGAACCACCCCAATCAATATAGAATACCCAACAAACTTTGCTTTATTTTTGTTAATTGAACCATCATATACAACAATTACCTTTCTATCTGGAGGTATGTTAACAAGAGTGTTGTTCTTCTCAATCATATACAACTTCTCCTCCTCATCTTTTTTTCTACTTTAGGTGATTGAGCGCTTCCTTATGGTCAGCAGGTTCAAGAACAACCATATTACGTCTTTGATATATGTCAGATAGGGATATAGTACCTCTCACAGGATGTTCATTCACATTTTCATCAGAACCTTCCTGCTCAGTTATTTCTGGAACAACATCAAGGCCTTTAATCTCCTTCATAATCAATTCTTTAGAAACTTTAACATCATCACGAGAATCCAATTCATGATTTTCCACTACTAGCTTCCCATGATTTTCTACTGCAGGCATCCTAGACTGCTTCCTTTTATGTCAAATATGTCCTGAATCAACTGCAGAAGAGTAAGCAAGGTCTGTTTGCAAGTTTACCAAGAAGCTTTTTCCCTTCATCTTTATTGACATCAATTTAATGCTAGTTGTATAAAAGACTTCATAAGTTTTATCTTTGAACACAACAACATAGCCTTTCTCTAAAAGCTGCCCAACACTTAGCAGATTTTGATCAATTTCAGGGACATATAGAACATCAGAGATTATTTTTGTACCTGAGCCAGTATCAATGACAATATCACCTATGCCTTTGACCTCAATATAGTCTCCATTCCCAATCTGACTTTCTAAGAGTGGGTTCTGTCTAGTTTTACAAACATGCTTTTATCATGTGTCACGCAATGAGTGCATCCACTATCAAATCAATTATGTTTCACTAGTGATGTTACTAGCATAGCAAGTCGCCACAAAAAGATGTTCCCCCTTCTCATCATCGGTCTCTTGAGCAATTTGCGCCTCTTGTTGCTTTCTTTGGCATACTTGCTCCACATGGTCCTTTTGATTACAGGGCCTACACACCACATCAGGTCTCCACCAACATCTCTAATGTGGATGAGAAGTTTTTTTTGCAGTGTTGACATGCTGAGTTCTTCTCCTTCTCGTCATTGTCATCCTTGTCACTTTTCTTCTCATTTTTCCAGCCTTTCTTCTTTGTTTTGTAACTCGACTGTGACTTTGCTAGAAAAGCTTCTTCAATATTTGGCTCTTCTCTCAACATTCTTCTATGCTCTTGGGTTTGCAGAGAGTTCATCAACTTGGTTAGTGAAATCATTGTGAGATCTCTTGAATCTTCAAGTGATGAGATCTTTGCTTCAAACCTTTCTGGAAGATTCACCAACACTTTTTCTACGATCCTTCTATCAGGTAAATCTTCACGTAATAGTCGAATCTTGTTGACCACTGCCAATAGCCTATCAAAATATTCTTTGATGGTCTCAGCTTCCTTCATTCTCAGCATCTCAAATTCTATTATGAGAATGAGAACTTGCATCTGTCGAGTTCTTTCATTCCCTTGAAACGCCTCTTGGAGAGTGTGCCAAAGCTTCTTTAGTTATTTCATAGGCCATAATTATAGTGAATACAGCATCAGAAACAACAGAGTGAATACAGGTCTTGGCCTTCACTCTTCTTATTGCTTCATCATTTGATTTGAGCTACAATTGGATCTTCTTGTAACGGCTGGATTTCAGACATCACAACATCCCACAAACCACTCGCTTCTAGATAAGACTTCATTTTGACAGCATATTTGATAGTTTTCTTTGGAGAAAACCGGAGGTGCTGCCATGAAGTTTCCGTTATAGGTGAAGTTTTGTTTTTCTCAAAAGGTTCCTCACTGGTTTCCCTTTGTTGTTTTTTTTTCTTATGGTCTCACACAGGCTCTTAAGAACTAAGAGCTTGAATACCAATTGTTGGTTTTATAGAAAAGGAGGAGATATGTATGAAGAGAAAATATTGTTATTTTTTCTTATTTCTCTAAGCCATGAACAACTTATACTTGTAATGCTTGCAGAAATGAAAAATATCTTATTAAAATTACTCTTCTTAAAATTTAGGAATAGTTATAAAAAATTGAAATCCTAACATCTAAGAAACAATTAGAAACAAATATTTTAACAATTAAAAACAAATAATCTTAATTAAAATGTGCAGTTTTAAAAGCAAAAATCTAACATATTTTTCTGATCTCAGATGATGTGGAAATCTTTACAAACACAGTCTATGAAGACCTTGAATCTTTAGGGAGTTTCTTGGAGAACTTCTTAGAGGGATTTCTAGAGACGAGTAGAAATAACTTGTTTTCGATAGAGCTAGTTACCGTGAATGTCAAGAAAATGCATGTAATTTTTCATTTTTGGTTTGCATAAATTAGTTGTAGGTTGTTTATTAGTAGTATCAATTAGCTGTTGGTTGTTTATTAGTAGTACTTTCTCTGTACATGTACTAGCTGTGATTTTTTTTAATCAACTTATTAATAAATGCCTCCCTATACCATGTTGTTCACTAGGTACTTATCTACTTTAAGTGTCTTTTATTGATGTGTGACAGATTTCTTCTATATACATACATCAATCATGACTTTCTCAATTTTTTCTTTTTCTCCAATTAAACACACTAGTACCTTCCAAATGAGAGTGAAGATAGTTTTGAGAAAATCAACTAGGACGATATTAGCAAGAAGATTTTCTCGACTTCCTTTTGAGTTTTCTCACTTTACCTTGAAGAGTACTGCGTATGTTGAGAGGAGAATCTGCTGTGGAGAGTGATGTTTTGTACAACGCCATACATACTCTAAATGAAATCAAATATTTTTTATCAAAAAGAAAGAGAAATGCAAAGTTGTTGATCTGAACAATTCCAATCAAACATGGTTCGATGTTATTACTTTTTCTGTACTCAAATATAAGAAAAATTATATCTTAAATATAACAAATTTCAATTTCTTAATCCCTATTTAATGTTATTATTTCAAATATAACTTTACAAAAAGTTAAATATTATTGCCAATAAATATAATGAGGGTAAATTTGATAAAAAAAAACTTTTTATCATACAAAATAATAATATTAAATAAATTAAATCACTGATTTTAATAATTTAATTATTTTTTTTCACTTCAATTGTGTATGATAATGTTAGCTAATAACTTCACCTCATGCACACTCATTTTTAGCTGTTAAATTGTGTATAATAATCAAAATTAGCTTTGGAAGATGATGGTTTTAATAGTGATGGGGAAGTGAGAGTAAGCATGCAAGTGAAAGTAAACGTGATGGTTTAAAAAAAGAGGTGGAGTTTTATAATTACGGTGAGAACAATGAGAAGGTTAGTGTTGCTAAGAATGAAATACAAAGTTCATATGCAAATGAAATGGAAAGAAGGATGACACCAACTTGGATGAAAAGATTGGAGTGGTGATTGGTTGAGTAAAGAAGAAGTAGAAACCTATATGGTACAAGACATTATAAGTGACGACGTAATTTTATTTAAGTATAAATCACACTTAGTGATTTTTCAGTACTCCCAAGAACATGGCATTGATTATTCTAAAGTTTTTGTCCATGTTGCACAAGGGATACAATAAGGATGATTATGAAGTTATGATACTTGGAATATAGAGAGGATGAGACACCTTTCATTTGGATGTCAAATTTGCATTCCTTCACAAGCAATCAAGTGAGAACATGTATATTGAACAACCAAAAAGACATGTAAAGAAAAGGAAAAAAAACACATAATTCATGCTACATGATGTTTTATACAACCTAAAACAAGCACCAACAGCATGATTTAGTCATAAAGTTTCACTTCATAAAAGAATGATTTGAAAAGTACTAAAATGAGAAATCCTTATATATAAAGAAGCAATAAAGCTTACATATTAATTATTAGAATTTATGTTGATGATTTAATTAATACCAATGATGATAAGAGTATGTTGATTAAGAAGTCCTTCATGCAATATTTTGACACTAAGTGACCTAGGAAAGATGCAATTCTTCCTTAACATTAAATTTTGGTAAAAAATAAAATAAAATTCATGTGTAAATAAAGAAAAAAGGTTATTGATAGAAGTTTAGATTGTATGGTGTGTTGTGTAAGGCATTATCAAAATGACTACTTAAATCCTTCAAATTTGAAGCCTTTTAAAATTTGAGGAAAACTATGGAGATGCATCTTAATGAAATAAATTACATGAAAAATATATTATTGTTATTATTACTATAAATGTACATAATGTTAATGTTTCTATAAAATAGGATAGGAAGAAATATTTGTTAGCATATTTTTAAAACTATATAACAACAATCTTGTTTCATTAAAATAATTAATCAGTTTGTAAATCATATATATATATATATATATATATATATTATTTTATTTTATTATTTCTTTGGTAATAATTAGACATCTTTTTACTAAATTATGAAGATGTAATATTTTAATTTTTTTAATTTAACATATAATACGTTAAGGACATTGTTGTATTAGTAGATAAGTATTAAGCATTAAAATAAATTATTAGGTATATTGATAAAGTTATAAAATAATTAAAGATTTTTTTTAATTCTATAAATTTTTTTTTGTCAATATTATTGTTTCATTTAACAAAAATTTATATAACAAGCAATAATTTAGATTAAAAATGATGAAAAACTTATTTTCATTATTATAATCTTCATCATTATAACAAGTTGCTAAATTTTCATTAATCATCTTGTCAAATTAAAAAGTTAATCAAATACATAACATAATAATATAATAAAAAATACTCTTATTTTAATAAACAACCATGAATTGAGTATAGGAAATATATAAAGAAAAAATTTACTTCAAAAAATATGACAAAATAATTACCTTTTTAATTATAATCTTTATGATAATAACAACTTTCAAGTTTTAATTAATGATATATGTAAATCAACAATTTAATCGAATAATTAGGAATATGTATGGTTAGAGACATGTGAAGAAATGCCAATGAGGCCAAGTAATTCGTCAGAACATGGTCATTGAGAGGGTCTTAAATTTAATATTGATGACCTGATCCACAAGATCTTTTATCTGTCTATGTGACGTGAACACGCTCAGTTGGTCAGTGCTTTTATAAAGATGTCAATGCGGAAATATTACGGACAAGATTGATATTTTAGGTATATTTACTTTTGCTTTACAAAGTAAAAATATTATCGTTAGGAACCAATTTTTCACAAAAGTATGTGTATGTAATGTTATCTTTCTATTTTTCATTTTCTTTAGTTATTGAACAGGTGATTCTTGTAACTATGTGGAAGAAGTTGCATTGATACTCATAGTTGATACTCATAGTGGACAAAAAAGAAGAGAAAGTCTAGTTTGCAGGAATAAATAGACTTTATGGACTTCTTAACTATGCCTTTAGGAACCATGGCTAGGCTTGTAGCGTCTTAACTATGGCTTTAGGAACCATGTCTAGGCTTGTGCAAGAGGATTAAGGATATATTCACCATGTTCATGTTATGTTCACATCACATTCATGCCACATTTATGTTCATTGTTCATGTCATAAGAACATGTCATAAGAACGGACACATTTATAACATGAGCATGGCATGATAATGGTGAGTACCTTTACAAATCAAAGATGGGATGCGGAAATATCATGAGGGAATATGCAATTTCTGAACAGGCTTCAATAGGATTATCTGGGTATTGTTGGCATGATACTCGTCGACCTCTTGAAACTTTGAAGAGTAAAATTAGGTGCTTGAAAATGGACTGATAGTGCACGAGCACAATTTTCTCCTTTTAGAAGTTTCTTTCTTCTGTATATTAACACTATTAGCACTAAGAGTTGTTAGAGAATTTGATGAAACCAACAAGAGCTGAATCTAAAGGATTAGAGGGAACCATGGTTATTGCAAGTAGACTTATGAAGTTTTATGGAATTTTTGGTCGTAGACTTAGGTGTTGTGTGTGAGAGTCTTGCTCTTTGGTTTAAAATCATGTTGCATGTTTCATAATTCAAAGTAAGCTCCAAAATTAATCTTGCTTAGTAAAATGAATAAAAGGTTTTAAATTAGGTTAAAACAGATATTGGAAAACTATTTCAGAAAAGAATTCAGTCAGTTGTTTTCAGAATCTGAACTTGATGAATTTTATTTAAGTCACAGAAAATTCAATAGATTGAATGATTGATACAATCGATTGAGTTTTTAACAGAGTTAAAAAACAGTTTGTCTATATAAAGTGATAGCACGTGCTTTCAAGTAATTAAGTCATTTCTGTGCTAACACTTTTTTTCAAGAGAGAAAACGTGTGAAGATCTTGAGATCATTTTTGGCAATCAATTTTTCATCAAGAACACTAATCTTGGAACATTGCTTTGGATGTGAATTGTAAAATTGTGATCTTAATCCAGAGCTAAGTGTTTCTACTATGTTCTTATTCCATTTTTGTAATGTGTTTAGTAGAATCACTATTGGAATTGTTCTATTCTTAATCATATTTGTACTGAGTGTATTGTTACATATTACATTGGGTTTGTAAGTGTAACTGGTGTAGTGCAGTAGGTTTTGCATTGGTTGAACACCTACTGTAGGGTTTAGTAGGTTGTTTGCTGCTAGGCACAGTGATTGCTTGCGGGTTGCAAGTGTTGTAATCTGTGTAAAAGTGATCTTGGTGATCTTTTTAATGGAAATCTTTGCTGGTTGACAAAGGACTGGACGTAGCCGTTGAGAAAAGATGAACTAAGATAAAATCTTGTGTTCTTGATTTTTTCTTTCTTCCTTCTTGAACACTTCTTGATTCTGTTTTTGTTTGTGCAATTAATTGTTCTTCACGTATAATTGATTATTCATTCTTTTGGTATTTTTTTTGTCTTTTCTGAAATTGTTATATCATCTTTATAATTAACTGCAACTGTTATTGACTATACTGAAGTGCTTATTATCTTCTGATATAAAAGTTTAGTAGATTGAATTTTTGGAAACCTATTTTCTTGATTCAATTGTCGTTTCTTGTATTACCTATTAATTAGAACTGTTTTACTTTGATTGTTCAGCAGATTATTGTGAATACTGTTTACTTGATTGTTTTTGGACTATTTTGAAAAATAGTTCAATTCAATAAATTGCTTTCAGTCAGCACCCAATTTCGTTCGGACAAATAAAATTATTCCAAAATATAAAAAATATAAAATTAAAATAAAAAGGTGTGTTATTACTTAAATAAAAAAAGAGTTTTGGTTCCATTCTATTTTATGAATAAAGTTAAAATAAAATTCGTAAAAAAGAAAAAAAAAGTAAATAAAATCAGTCTATTAAAAATTTGTTAAAAAAATAATAAAAAAAATAAAATTATCATTAAAGTGTTGTCATGTCACATCCTCTCTTTTTGCTTGCCTTTTTTTATGCCCATTAATTATACGAAAATTAATTGAAAATAAATTTAAAAAATTTTAGAAAGGCTAGAAATTTGAATAGTTGATCTGATTATTATTCTGATTAATTGCAAACGATTTTTTGCTTAATAGTGATTAAATGTTCGATGATTTTCTATTAAATGCTAATTGTCTAATAATTGATGCATTTTCTTTTTGAATTGTTATGCTCATCCTTTTTATTTTACAGGCTCCATTTGGTTAATGTTCTAAAATAGTAATTAGATAATTTGTTTATTTTTTGAAAAATAGAAAAAAATAATGATAATAAATATATATTTCAAAATAATAATAATATTAAAATAAAATAAAAAAAAAGTTTAAGTATCTATTTTTATTGTTGTGTTATTTAGGTTGCTTTCAATAAATGTAAAAATGGAAAAAACAATAAAGAAAAAATGAATTAAAAAATAATAATAAAATATTTCAGCCACATTACATCCAATATTCCCCATTTATTCCCCATATTCATTTATTTTCAAATTTGATTATATGTATGGGAGGTTATGATGCCATAACAGCAATAATGGTACAATTCTGCCCATTTTTCAGTCTATGTTCGTCCTTGGGATTTAACAGTCAGTTGGTGTCATAAGTGGGGATAATTAGGAATTAATAGATTTGAATCTGAATTAAAAGAGAATAATCAATTGACAATTCACAAATTATAATTATAATTAAGTGAAAATAATTAGGAATCAAGGGATTTAAAATTTGAATTAAGAGTGGACTGAGTAGAATTGGTATAAATATGCATAGTGAGCAAATGGATAGACACGCGAAAAAAGCTCAGAGAGACAACAAGAATCACAATGTTGAAAAATTAGTGGGCATCTAGAGTCATCGAAAGTAGGAGGAAAAAAAGTCTCAAGTTCTTGAAGTAGTGCTTCAATGGGTAAGTTCGGATTTATCATTTTTTGTATATGTATATATAATTCTGATTGTTCATTTGATTCTTTTATTGTCCTATAATCCAACCCTTATGTAATATGATTGTTTGAGAGTTTTTACAACATCTTGATATTCAACCCTTTTTGCTTTGATTCGTCTAGAAATAAATATAAAAAAATATAGGACCTTTTTTATTTCTCAAACAGAATATAAAATTTTCCTAAAAATTTAATGAATAATTAATTTTTCGAGAAAAAGTAAAAAAAAATAATAATAAAGTGATGTTGTTTTTGTGAAACAATTTTCAGGAAAAAAAGAAAGAAAAATGGAAAAGTTTCTAAACAACTTTAAAAATCATTGAAAAAGATAAAATATTTTTCAAAAATAAAAAATAAAATTTTTCAAAAGAAGAGTAAAGAATATAAAACATTACTTGATTTTTTGGAAAAAATAAAAATATAAACCTAGTAATAGTGATAATAAGAAAATTGATAAAAGAAATGTTTTGGGCTTAACATTTTTATTATATTTTATTTCTATGCCATTTACATTTATTATTTAAATCAATTATTTAGTTTTTATTCAATCTTCTGTAAAAAAAAAGAAATATATACTGAAGTTATGAACAAAAAGGTAATGTGTGGTACTAGTGCTCCATGTCACATAAATAATGAATATCAAGTTTTATTTTATTTTAATTATGTTTATATGTATATTTGTATTCTTTTTTTCCTTTTCTTTAACAGAAATAAAAGTGGGTTAGGCAGAAGAATTAAAAGAAAAAAAATATTTTTATTAACAAACTTTTTTTTAAAAAAAATAAAATATTATATTCCAAATAATTTCAAAAATAATTAAATAATAATAATAAACAAAGCATTTTAAAAAAATAATAAAAATATTTAATTTCAATGAAAAAAACGAAATTTTTTTTAAAAATTAAAAAATATAACCAGATATCAAATATCACGAAACAAAATTCTTAAAATAGAACTACGTGTACCTTGATTTTCTATCATGTATAGAGATACGTAGGACCAAGGTCAAGCCTTGTCGGGCCCAAATAAATAAAAAATATATATGTTTGTTTGTTTTATTTTTGTTTGTTATTTTTATCCGCCTAATTAT
>Ga0099825_1005668_pt1 | contig 15931 bp, 12 predicted proteins | sample SiratroredBW_FD_76838 | JGI IMG/M metagenome (GOLD analysis project Ga0099825, IMG submission 76838) | Root nodule microbial communities of legume samples collected from California, USA - Siratro red BW | ecosystem: Host-associated > Plants > Roots > Nodule | place: USA: California | collected...
GGTTTGATTTGAAGGTTTTGATAAGAAGGGACCCTGAGTATATAAAGTCTACCTTGCATCTCAGCTGATCCAATCATTTTCAAGGAGGTTTTGTCCTTAATATGACAACCATTAGAATAAAAACAATCACACAAGACAAATTATCAATTAACTTTGTTACTGAAAGAAGGTTAAAAGTGAAGTTAGGAATATATAAAACATTATCTAAGACATGATCTTGACTGATAAAATCACTTCCAGAATAATTTGCAAAGACTTGATTTCCATTTGGTAATTTGATAGAGATAGGATTAATTTGATGATATGAAGTGAAATGACTCAAGGATAAACAAATATGATGAGTAGCACCACTATCAATAATCCAAGAACTAAAGGAAGAGAGAAATTTATTAACAGTGTGTTGTTGTGTTGGAAGGAATACCAGAGATTTGATTAGAGATATTGTTACTGGATTTAGACTGTTGTAGAAGGTTTAACAATGTTTGATACTGCTCTAGAGTAAAACCAATATGCTGAGAATGTACCTCTGACCTTGAACCTTCATGATTCTGCTGATTATTATTACAGTCTGTTTCATGATTTTTAAACTTGAACTGAGGTGGGAAACCATGCCTTCTATAGCACGTATCAATCACATGTCCTGTCTTTCCACAATGATTGCAGACATTAGAAGTATATCGTCTTCCAAAACTACTTCTGTTAGTATCATTCATTGCTTTTGACTGATCACCAAAAATTTGTCTCTCTTGGTGTGTACCAATAGAACAAATCATATGTTGTTGAGAACTAACATGATAAGATGAAAAATATTGTGAGGGATCAATAATTTCGGCCATGATAAATGTAGCAACCAGAACTCTCAAATTAGAGCTCTGATACCATATTATGAAAATAGAGAGATGAACAAAAATGAATAAAGGATATGAGAATGAAAATATTCTCTCTGTTTTTTTATATTTCATTTAAAATAAAGAACTGAATATATATAAGTAATGTATCCATTCTAGGTATAGCTAAACAAAGAAAACAAAATAAAATTATTACAATATGATAATGTCATAAAAACAAATAAACAGAATTGATGATAATTTGATTCTATCGTAAAAACAAAATTGTATAATTAATTTCCTTCTAAAAGCCTTTTATCCATATCCTCTGAAAAAACTAAAGAATAAATACACAAAGTTTATCATCAAATTAAAATGATTGGCATAAGACTGTTCTAACTTGTGCCAGCATCTTAAACTTGAATTCCCGTATGCAATTATATTAAATATCTAAATTTCAACTTTCAAGAGTTTGAGTGACTAAAGATCTCGTATTCTTCATTAATGATGGGGTCTTGGTTCTGATGACCAATCTCAGTTCTCTCTTCAACTTATTCTATTTGATGCTATTTGGGGTTTGGTTTTTGTTTCCTCTGGCGAAGGGGGAAAAAAAGAAGAGAGACTTCCAATGGTTCACGGCATAAACCAGAAGTGCGTCGCGATCTTCAAAATCTGCCACTGGAATTTTGATACGTGGAGCAAAACATCATTCCTCTTCTATTTATGTGCAACTTGTCTTCATTCATGTTCCTCTATTTTTTTATAAGGATCTTGTTCACAAGTCTTGCTTATGTGGAATGCACATGCCTTCTCGAATGATTGTGACACCATTTTCATTCTCATTAAACCCTTTTTTTAATATATTACATCCTTTATTATTAACCTATAAATAAATTAGTATCCTATTATTGTTTATGTATATTCTTAATGCAAATTAAAAATTTGAAACTATCAATAAAAAAATTGTTACAAGCTATCAATTATTAGGCTTACAAAGAGATTCTTTTTTGAAAGAAAAGGAGATCGATTTAAAACCTGATGAAAAATGATAGAAATAAAAAACAGATAAAAATGAATTTATTTTAATGATGTGTTTAAAAATAATAAGCTGTCAATTATAAATTACCATAAGCAAGTACTTGTCCTTCAATTAAACAAACTTAGTCAAATAAGTTAACTTAAATTTCATATGAAAACACTTTTTTATTTGGTCCTGAGTCAAGCTTATAATTAAATAATAAAATCAATTACAAACTGGTTTGAATATCATGTCAAAAGAAATACACTATTAATTCTTAAATAAGATTCAGTCCAAAAAAAAAAATCTTAAATAGGATAATGTGGGGTCAAAATTGTCTTCAAGAAAACTAATTTGGCACGAGAGGCAGCTACTTAGTCTACTTTTTGGATTTTTTACTCACAAAGGTTATTCATTATTCGAAACTAAGTTCATTCTTGTTACTTACAATTGATGCAAATTATGCGTGTTTGAATATCAATTGAACTCATCTAAACTCGCCTTCAACTTATTCAACACTTATCTTAATTACTCAATACATTATGTATTGAAGAGTAAAAACTTTTTGTTCATTGATCAAATTCGTTTCCAAACACACTATAGTGGCTAATGAGAAAGTTGGCTTTATATACGCAAAAGTCACAGCAATGTTTATGTTTTTGTCCCCTTGTTGGGGATTCGTCACGAGAATCATAATTGGGCTTGGTGTTTACCTTGATTCAACTTTCTACAGTACCATCTCTCTCCACCAATCTTAATAGATGATGTTCCGTGAAAGCAATTGCATCAATGTTCATAATGGAATCCACAAATATTCCCAAAATGTTTGTAACTTTTGGGCAAGTCAATTTTGACACTTGTTTGCTCCTTCCACTGTGCCAAAACTATTCCAAATCCAACTTTATCCCATTCAACTGTCCTTCAGAGCTCATATTTATCTCTCCATTTTAACCACTGTAGCAAAAGTTTTCCTTCCCTTGTGAGATTACAAGATATTCTTACCAGCTTGGGTCAAGAATCGAATGTGAACGAAATATTTGATGTTATATATAATCACACTCAAAATATATTGTCTCTCTTTAAATATGTGTCGTGTAAAGGTCAAAGTATCTTTTCTCTCTAAAATTTGCTCTCTAGAGGTATCTTTCTTTTGCAATCTTAAATAATGATAAAATATTAAATTAAGTTATTCAATTAAATTATTGATTATAAAATTAATAAAATGAGTTGTAAGGTAAATGAGAGGAATCAAACACTCCACCTATAACATAAAAGACATAAAATAATCTCCGAAGCACAAAACATGGGAGAAACCAAACCAGAGTTTCTGCGAAGTACAGAAAAAGAAAAAGAAAATAAAGTGACTAGAAACACAGTGTGCAGATGAGCTTAGCCGTTAAAATTAGGTACAAACTGATCTTCCAAGGAGTGGAAGTGGCTACTTTCTCCCTCAAGAAGTCGCACAACCTGAAGAACAAGCTAATATTAATTGTAAATTGATGTTGTTAATAAAAAAAAAAAAAAAAGTGGTGAAAAGGTTGAATTAAGTACCTCTCCCATTGATGGACGCATCTCAGGCTTCCTTTGCACACAGAAGTATGCTGCTTTAGCCATGAGGTAGAGTTCATAGGTGTCATATGATTCCCCTAGACGACTGTCAATCAGTTCATGTAAGGCCAACTTCTCTATCATTGGCTCAGCCTAATGTTTCCACACATAATATTATTTATCAAGGTCACAAACAACTAAACTTTCTTTCAATGCTTTTTAATATATCTAAAGACGTAAACAATCAAAGATACCCATTGTCGGAGAGATTGTTGTTGTTCTGGATTGTTCGAGTTCACAACCTGCCGTCCCGATATCAATTGTAACAGGATAATGCCATAAGAATACACATCTGTTCCCTCTGAAACAATACCTTCTTCAGCATACTCCGGAGCAAGGTATCTACAATCACCAAAAAAAATCTTGTTTTACTTGTTATGTTTGGAATTCAGAAGCATATGATCAAGGTTTATGGTAAACAAAAATCTTGAACAAATTCTCACCCTAATGTGCCCATTATCCTTGTTTGAGGACTTTCATTACTAGTCTTCCATTTAGCAAGCCCAAAGTCACCTAGCTGCATTTATAATCAACACACCACTTAATTGAAAAGCTCACATCCCCTACCAGCAAAGCATTTATAGTCAACATGCTACTTTAATGTTACAGCGACCTAAGTCTCTGATTACATCAATCACAACATTACAAGTATTATCTACTTTTGAGTTTGGAGTTTTATCATAGTTTTATCTTTAAAAAGATCTTGATAGATTAAGAGAAGAAAATGTATTTAAACTAACCTTCGTCTCTATTCCCAAGCTATATAAGACCATTAGATTTATTTAAACAAAGCCTCCAGTCAAAAGATAAAAGAACAGGTTTTTACAGACCGTGTCAATATTTCAACTTCAAGTCTATTGAAACGATGTTACTAGGATTGACCCTACTGATATCGTCTCAACGGTCGGAAAAAAGTTGAATACCCAAATGAAGCCTCTTTGAGAGATGATAAAATATGGAATTTCTGAGTTATGTGAAACCAAAACTTCTTATACACTATCCATGAACCTTTTCTTATATGGTGCCTTACCATGGGAACAATATCGTGGGTGAGAAGTATATTGCTTGGTCGCATGTCCCGATGAATAATAGGACCACCACGGCATTCCTCATGTAGAAAACGCAGTCCCTTTGCAATTCCAATGGCAATAGCATACCTCTGGTGCCACTCAAGAACTGCTGCATTATTTTCTACAAAAATGTTCTCGTAAAAATTAGACCTCAGTGGGTATAGAATATATTTTTGAACTCAGAGTATGATACAGCATCACAGTAAATTATTGGCAACTTACCAAATAAATGCCAATGGAGAGACTTGTTGCAAATATATTCATAAATCAGGATGTTTTTCTTTTCTTTGCAGCAATAGCCCAACAGCATCACTATATTCTTGTGTCGAGCAAAACTTAAGACGTACACCTCAGAATGAAATTCAGAAAATCCTTGTGAACTTTCTTCTTTTCTTACCTTTGCCGCAATTTGCTGTCCATCTTTAAGCACGCCCTTGTATACGTGACCATATCCACCTTCACCTAATAAGTTATCCTTCGAAAAATCATTTGTTGCAAGTTGTATGTCAGAGTAGCTGAACTTCATCGACTCTTTGATAGATAACTCAGTTCTTGTCCCACAGCCAGTACAAAGAAGCGGTGCATCTGAATGTTTTGGCAGAAAGCCACTTTGGTTTTGCTTTTGGTCAATCTGAGAACTACTGAGATACCTATATTCTCCTTTGGTGCTTAGGCCTGCATGACAGTTAAAACTCCTATTTATTTCAAAGAACTAACATGAAACATCATGCTATCGGATCGATCATAAATGCGGTAGGAAAAAACGAAAGATTGTAACCAGCAAAAACACCCATCTCTCTATATTCAACTTTGTTTTACAATGATACAACGAACTTAAAACAAACCAACAAGTTGGTTCATTTGGTATTGGAATCTGTCTTGATAGATAAAGTTTTAGGTTCAAATCTTCTAGATTATAACAAATTGGAGAAATACTCTGTACCAATATATAGTAACATAGTTACTAAACATAAAAATACACAAATTATAAGTTTCTATTGAACAAAACAAAAAGTAATCATACTTAAGCTACAAAAATAAGAACGATTAAAAAAGCAGCTTTGATCCCACTTTACAGGAAATCATAAACTGCATTGACATTTAATCTGATATATAGCTGAAAGAATCTCAATTTCAAACAGTTGTAATTTTCTTTTCCCAATTTAGGAGTATGACATGATGCAATTAATTTATTATTCATCTTTCTATCTACTTCTAAGCAAGAGAATGGAATCTATATTTCATTCCGTTATAGAATATATCCCAACAATAGTATGGTAGTTTTACTCCATTTCATGTCATATATATCACTCCATGTCGTTCCATTGGACACCATCCCAAGCAACCAAACAGCATATCAAAACATTCCACAAGGAGTGGGAATCGCATAAAAAAGACTTTCAGAAAGAACTTTATGATGATATTTGCCAGAGAGCCACTGATAAATGCTCATTTCCAAACACAATGATTCTATACCACTACAAGAAAGGCTTTCATGCATAATCCTAAAACTTTTAAGGCAGGCATAATCCTAAAACTTCTAATCACCTGATCTTTCATGTTTAGAAGAGGATCCAAATTCTGATACGGCATTGTAATCGCGCGACCTGTTAGCACTTGACTGCTTCGTATAGCTTCTAATTGTACCAGTATCAGAAGAAACTATAGAATGGGGATAGCTTTTGCAAGAGACAATAGAGGGCTCAATGTCTTCAATACAATGACAATCTGCTAGCGACACAAACTTTGATAAAGAAAATACAAACTTTGATGCTGTGACCTTTGTGTCATCTGTAGAATGAGATTTCCAAATATCCAGAGACAAGTCATCTTTAACCAATGCAACCTTACATGGCAACTTGTTAAGGTGGTATCTCAGGTCGCGCCGCAGATGTCTGTTCGAATTTATCCAACAAAGTTCAAACTCGTCAGAGGAAAATAACCAGGAAACTAAGTAAAATGATTTTTTTTTTTCAGTTTCAAATGTAAACCTATGCTCTACCAGATATGCCTAATGCCACATTAGGACAAATTTGTCTGGTAATATCCCTATTAACTAATGGAAATCATCGATCTGTCAAATGCAAGAGACAATGGTTATTCACGATACCTGTCAAGTATTATCCAAGATGCATTATAGTTTGTAATCTCCTGTAAAACAACCTGTTTAATTGGAAATCCAGCGGTGACTTTAATTTCAATTGTAGCCTGCGCATGAACTGTAGTTATTATACTTCAATATAGAAAACAATAGTACTTGAAGGAAACATTGTTCTAATTGCGTAGTTATGCTACTAATTACAAGCATGCATTTGTTAAGAGTACTTTGGAAGCTCAAATAATGTACCCCTTCACTTTCAAAATCTTCATAACTTGATAAAAGCTCGCTTGCATATGTATCAACTTTCTTTCTGACTTCGTCCTCCATTGTACGAAAGTTGGTTCCAGAAAAAGACTCGGGACATGCTAACGTCTGGTACCCCACTAAGGAACACAGTAGTCATGCAATGAGTAATCAGCACATTGAAAGAACAATCTATATATACACAAACTGATGCAGATCAACAAATGATTGAAGAACAAAACGAGATAATTTAACTGATAGAAGAATCTGAAATCGTAACACTTACTAGGGTGAGAGACTTTGTGCAATACACATAGCACAAGCAGCTTGTCACCATGAGAGAGAAAGACACCCCTGGAGCGAACATGATCCACAACGAGTTTGATCTCGTGTTCAGTGCGGTCCCTTGTGGCGTCACATGCAACCACAACGTACGATGGAATAGGAGGGCTATCCATACTCACACTACTATTGATGTTGAACCTTGAAGTTTGACAGAAAATGTGGTGATGCAGAAAAGCACATAATAACGTGGTAAGTTGAATTGGAGAAAGTATTGTCCAAAATCAAGAGAGAGGCATTTGTCTGTGGAAAACAGGAGCACCAGTGATCTTTCTCTCAGTGTGAAGGTTGAGACATTACCGAGATAATATGCTTGAGCATATTCGGAGAGAGAGAGAGATGGATGGTAGGATACTATGCCGCCTTGGACAGTGCCAACATGGGGAAGACTACGAGGAACTTGAAAACAGATTGTGGTTACTGTTGGCTTGGACATGCTTTACAAGATTCTAGATTCTCCACTTTCTTCACTTCTAAACTATTTGAATCTGTAATTTCTCGGCTTTAGACTATTCCGTTTTCCTGTCCTCTTCTTAGTTGACGGAATCAGCATTCGCACCTGTAACAAAACCACCATGCATAAACCAGTATTCAACAAATAGATAAAACATAAAACGAGTATTATTATATTTCAATTTTAATACAATAAACAAAATTTAGTCTCATCGCAGAAATTTTAATTTCATTAATTTTATTTATATTTCATTAATAATGTTAATAATTGGGGTTATCAAACATTTATTTGATGTTTAATAATGGACACGTCTTTGTTAAAGAAAACTGACCATTTACCTAATAAAAAGTAAATATAACTTGTTCGAGTAATGTTTTGTACTTACATCTTCACAACTCATTGATAAAATTTAACAATCTTTCTTTTCTGTATTTTGTTATTTTTTCAATTAATTGCGAAATGTCATTAACTTTATGAAGTCAAGGCAGAACCAGTTAACTCCACCAACCCACAACGACTAAAACACAATCTAAAACTTCAAGCAATGACCATTATTGTATTCTCCCAAAATCACGTTTCCAAATTTCAGCAACCAACTTCGCCCCCTCACAATCTAGTTTCAATGTGTAACTAATGTCCACTTCAAAAAGCAATGTCAAATACCTAATTAATATCCACCTTAATAAACAATGTTAAATCACTATTATAACTCATTCTATTACTCGTTAGCCAATGCAATGAAATTAAGAAAATGGACTACATTAACTACTTTTAAACAAAACTGGAACCATATAAGATCTTTAAAAATACCAAATTGAATTGAAAAAAATGGAGAAATAAAAGGACTAAAAACACTATTCATAAACCTAACAGTAATTGCATTTTTACTTCCATAGCCAACATGAACTATGAGAAATGTGTGCATTCTTCAAAAACGTATGATCACGACATTTGAATTGTTTTTAGAGTTTAATTTGTATTTTTGTTAATATACTTTTTGTATTTTTATTAAAAGAATTATCACTTTTAAGATTTAAAAAAATAATTATTTTGAAATTTAACAATTTTATTTTATATAGTACTTTTTTATTGGATGATAGTCTAAAATATTTTAAATTGTTTCACTGTTTACTTTTTTTTCTTAACACCTTAAAATACCAATGAAGTTTTTATTAGAATATGATTTGCTTAAAAAATATAATCAATATCCTAAATATTATTTGTTTCCATTATTTCTTATGATTTTGAGTCACTTATTATAAGTTTAAGCTTATTTTGTTTTTAAATAAATGAATTTTATAATATTAGAACGAAATATGTTATTCATTTTATTTACTGTAACTTTCTTACCATTCTTTACTATTTTCTTATATTGTCATACTTTTATATTTAGATAATAATTAATGAAAACTATATCATCAATGGATACAAACAAATGAATAGCCCAAGAAATCTTCTTTTTCTTACATATAACTAAGAAGTACATGGAGTTTGTATAGCATCCACATCCAACTTCCTCCACTAGATTTACTCATCTTAAGATGAAGTGTTACCTCCATATCTGATACCAGGGACTTTGATTCTTAATGTTTATCTAGAATGACATTATGACTCATCTGTGCGTTTGCAAACCCAAGTTTACCTGCTTCTGATGAATCATAAGTTTATCTTCAACGACAATATTATGTGCATTTTTTTATTGAGTTGAAAACTTATCTTGTTTCAAGTGTTTCGATTCAATTTGATTCCACGTCAAATGTTACTTTTTGGCAAGATTATTGAGGATCTAGTTGAATGGTGAATAGCATGGAAAGCATAAAGAATAAAAGATATACCATAAGATAAGAATACTCAATTCCTTTATTTTACATTTTGACAGTCAGATTTAGAATACAATTCACTGTTGGAATTGGCAATATCTACAAAGGAACATCAGAAGGGTAGTCTTGGGGATGCTTCTTGATGGATTCCCTAAGCAATCTCTCTTGCTCCTGAAGGTTTGATGGCAGTTGGTCATAGACATCACTAAACAAGTCCTCAAGCGGAGGTTTTTGTGCTTTCTCTGCCACCTGAATCACATGCATTAGCTGTACAATAGCAGCATAAATCCGGAAACAAAAAATGTCAGAACAAGTTGGTGAGTGCAAATGGAACTAAATTTCAATATGCAAAATAAAATTAATAACCTGCTTCCTAATACTGCTTCTAAGCTCCAATTCATCCTTGTCACTCCACCAACCATTCCTTTCCACCCATCTCTTGAATCTATTCACAGGATTCCTTGTCATCTTCCAATATTCAATCTCATCAACTGCCCGGTACTTAGTTGAATCATCAGATGTAGAGTGATGCCCTACTCTATAAGTGAGAGCCTGAAGGTTATATAGCAATTATCATAAGATTGGTGGACACTAAAAATGGCTGTGGTATCAAACAATAATCATCTTAGCTTGAAGGGAGCTCAATATACCTCAATTAAAACAGGCCTTTGTTCTCTTATAGCGATTTCTCTAGCAGTGTGAACCGCACTATAAACTGCAAGAGCATCATTTCCATCCACTCTGATACCCCAGATGCCATAAGCTTTACCTTTCACTACAATTCCATCACCTAACCAAACAGGGAAAAACATTTGTTTCCATCTGAAACAAATCAAATACTTGAACTTGATATATTTGATCAAATAGAAAGTTAAATGTATTTAAGTCAGAATGATTTCTCAGACTTTTCATCCAGTTGAATACCCCTCCTAGATTCATTAAGATATGGAAATGTTTGTTTGAAAGAATGTGACAGAAAAACAATGAAATGAACACATACTTCGAAATTGTTGCTCTACAGGTGTACTGATGGCCCATCCATTGTTACGACAGATAAAAACAACAGGGGCGTCCATCACTGCTGCAAAATTCATGCCAGCATGAAAATCTCCCTGCAAAATAGCAATAAGCATCATGGTGTTCCATTTTGTTACTAACTAGTTACGATGGTTCATCACCACTAACCTCACTGGTGCCACCATCCCCGCAATAAGTCACTGCACATGCACTTTTGCCATCCATTTTAAGAGAATAAGCAGCTCCCACAGCTTGAGGAAGTTGTGTTCTGAATTTCTTGCCAAACAATATCAACTTGTTCAGAGATCATGTCACCAATGAACAATTAATCAATTCCAATCATTTAAACACATTGTGGACTGTATCTTACGCAATGGGGGATGAGACTGTGAAGTAATTGTGCTTGTTTGATCCATAATGTATCGGCATCTGTCTTCCTTTCCCCAAATCATGAGTGTTTCCAAAGCACTGATTGACAAATTGTTGCAGTGTAAAACCACGCCACAGCAGAACTCCAGGTTCTCGGTACTGAGGCAATACGATATCATGAGGAGCAAGTGCAGCTGCGGATGCAATGTTAACTGCTTCTTCCCCCATTTGGGTGACGTAGAAGGAAATTCTACCTTGCCTCTGCACTTCATAGAACATGCTGTCCATAGTTTGAAGAGTGACCATGTCAGAATACATCTTCACACCCATTTCCTTGCTAACCTGTTCAGTTATCATTCTCCACACATTATTCAAAATGCAAAAACTAAATTTGATTATTAATGGTGTTGAACTCAGATACCTGCACATAGTTGCTGTCTTTTACCAGCTCACCATTGTCATCAAGAACACGATAACAGGGCACCCTTTTGGAAGCAGACTCGGAAATGAATCTCATTTCAGAAGTATATCCAACTTTCCCTCCAGGAAAATCAATCACCTGAGACACCAAGAATTTGGGAATATTCACTAATATATAATATTGCCTTTTTTATATGTCTTTACTTTATTATTTTATAAACAATTATTCTTTAGATAACTATCTACAGTTATTTTCTTTAGAAAATGGTGTGTTTCTATTTAAGGTAATCTTGTTTCGAGTTAAGTGAAATTACCATGGATAATGATGATTTTTTTTTTTGCGTATTATTCGAAATCAAATTAATAATTAAATTGAAAATATCTTTATATCCATAAAATTACACATTTGGTAGGGTACTAGAAAAAAGGCTATTTGGATTATTTTATTTATTAAACACAAAAAAAAAATATAATGTTATCCTATCCTTGTTACATGACAAGTTTTAAGTCCAGTTGTTAGGTGTGTATACCTCAAAATAACCTATAAAAAAATACGAAAATAGTAAGTGGCTTATTCAACCTAATTTTTCAGTTAGATAGATGTATTTAGTTAGGTGTACTTGAATGTAATGGGGCCATCACTTTTTTACTTATTTATTTAAAATTTAAAATTATGAATTTTAAATAATTCATGTAATTGATTTATATTAAAAATTAAAATTTATATAATACCTGAAAAGTAGGCGTGATCTTTCGACACGACTTACTTTAAAAAATAATTTAAGTTTTACACGTGTTGTATTTTGATTAAAATAATGCACTGCTTTTATAATGTATAGATGAAAATAGTAGTGGAATGATAAAATGAATAAATTAATAGGCCCCATTACTTGGATAAGGAAAGGGAGACCATAAAATGCAATAAAGCTTAAAGGTCGTATAAAAGGACCCATGGTACCCTGGTTGGTCCATCCCCAAGATATAGGTAAGAGGTTTCAAATTGAGCCAACGTGACTCACAGAGGTTCTTTCATTAGTTATTGGAGTAAATACTAGTCAACTCAATTTTAACTTTTTCTTTAATATTTTTGCGAGAAATTATTTAACCTGATTTAACTCAATATTGGCTTATTTAAATATTTTTTTGTTAATATTAACTTGTTTAAAAATATTTCATTTTTTCAATTTATTTTATATATTTATACTATAATTATAGTATAGTCGATCAACTCAACTAATAGTATTATAATTTAAAAAATCAAAGTGTCAATTTTCATATATTTAAAAACAATAAATAATTATTATAAAATCATTATAAAAAATTATTATCAATGGTCTATAAAATAACACATTTTCTAAATTAAATAAGTTACATTTAATTTGATTTTAAAAATTTAAATATTGAAATATTTTATTTTCAGCACAAGAAAAAGATAATCTTAATACGAAAGTTTTAATTTCATTAATGATTGATGTAATTAAATACTTATTTAATATTTAACAATTATTACATATATTTATTAGAAGAAAAATCAACATTAATATATATTAATTTTAAAAAAGTTACTGATATTTTAAATGTATAAATAAAAAAATAAAAAAGCAGGTATGACTACAGAAACAAATTCGAGTATTGCTATACTTAAAATAAAAAAAAATTAAAATATTTAGTTGAGAAAATAAACAATTAAAATGTTTGTTGTCTAAATTATATATTTCAATTTATAATAATTAGGGTTATATTAAATGTAAAAAGTTTATTATGATTGGCTAGATAGAAAAGTGGTAGAAGAAAAGGATAAAACTTAATTTGAACAAAGTAGTTTTAAAGTTAAAAAAAAAATTAAAATGTGTTTGTTTATTTTTATCTCTAATCAAATAAAAGAAAAAATATTTTTTTTTTAATCTAAACGTGCTTTCTCCGTCATGGGTTCTGTTCAAGAGCGTTTTAATTTACCATTTCTGAAATAAGAGTTGAAAAAAGATCTACCGCGCGTTTTTCAAAATAATGGTGATTTAGACGTGAAACCTACATTAAATAGGCACGTGTATGTCCTTGCAAACACTTCACTGAGAGAGAGAAATCAAATCAAATCAAATTTTAAGGACAAAAAAAAAGTTGAGATCTGTATTTCATAAATCGATGTTGGCTGAATTGTATACAAAATCACATTCAATTGTAAGGAAGTTTTGCTGGAAGATGACATAAACATATAATGTATCTTTAAAAAAGAATTTAGTAATATGTAATGAATTCATTATTAAAAAATTTAAATTTAGCAAATAAAGCACGTCAATATTTAATTTATTCTTGCCCTGAATCATAAATTGTTGAAATTTTAAATTATTAAATAAAAGAAAGTAATTATTTTTTATTACATCATCCACAGTCCTAAACCCCGTTGAATGATTTTTGTGTAACATCCAATCCAATCTCTTAGCTGTCCAAACAAACGTAAATAGATTGATAGCCTCACACGTGTTTCTATCTTAAGTTAGGAACCAAAATACTGTAACTCTTCATCTCTCAAACAATCATGACTTCTTATCTACCATTTTCTTCTTTTATAACTATGTCTGTTTATTTTCAAATTTTTAGATCTTTTTTCTACACATACCAATTATTTAGTGCAAAAACAATCCTTCAAGTAAGGGTGTAAATCGATCATTACAAATTATTATGCATGGTAAGATTGTTATATTACATTTATAATAAGAATTATCATAAATGTCCACCATTAAACTATTTTTTATCTGATCTCTTAAAATATGAAATTTTCTGCTACTTAAGGGTATTTAAAAGAATAAATGAAAATAATTAAAATTACAGAAAATAAAAAAAAAAAAAGTTTTTTGAGAGAATCATTTAGAAACAAAAATAGAAGTTGAAGTGAGGAAATGGTGAAATTAAAGAGTTGATCCATCGATCTAAAGGTCTCACAGACTCCATAACTAACAGAAATGCAGATACGAACCAACTTCAAATTCATAGAAAACAATTACCTGATTAGTGTCATCCTCGGTGACGTCATGCTCCAATTCCAATTGTGCATCAGCTTTGGTCGATTCATGACGCGAGAAGCAGAAAAATGTTGATGAGTTTTTGGGAGGGTGTGTTCTTGAGGAGGAAGAAAAGGTGTGGTTAAGAAATGGTAGTAACAAGAAGGGCTTGGTGTGTTGACGAGTGGAGAAGAAGATCCTAGACCTAGGCAACAACCACGATGCCATTGTTGTTACGATGAAGAAGAGATCAAAATGAAAGTGTTAGAAGAAGAAGGAAGATTAGTTTGATGAAGAATGATTGTGATGTGTGGAGGTGGCAAAGTTCCACTCACTCACTCATTCTCACTCATCAATAGCTTTTAGTGAGATTGTGAAGGATGGGCATGGAGCTGTCTACCTAAAAAGTTCGTATAAATAAAACCTTTCAACAAGTTATTACCCTTGTCGTGGGACCACGTAGGATTCTGGATTGGTGTTATCTTCAGCTATTGTGTCGGAGCAAAACTTATCAGTATACATTTTTATTTTTTTAATATTTAATTGTTATGGGACAAATTTTATCTAGTTAAATAATGTGAATTTTCTCTGACTTTACGACACTAAAATTTATGTAGGATTAAAAACTAATTTTAAAATGAGTTTTTTTTTTTTACAAAATTATATTATTTTTTTAGCTTTCTAAAATGTAAAATTATTTCTTATATTATCATTTAATACTTTATAGAGTGTTTATTCATTTTGAAATACCTCATTATATAACGACACGTGTGGAAAGTTGCTTTTTTTGGTGGAAATGGTTTCTAAATCGGATAAGTTTCTTAATAAATAACATATACACCCACCAACTCAATTTTGTATTAGTTCAAACACAAACAACCAAATTCTAAAATATACAATTTAAAATACCAATTTACATTATTGAAACATAAAAAAATGGTATTCTTAGAATTTAGGCCAACCTCACCAGGAAGGATTTGAGTCAATATCTTTTAATATCTTATCAGTGGCGGCCTAAATTATTTTACTTTTTATAAAACAATTTAAATACATTTTAATAATAATAGAATAAAAGATAATATTTTTAAAATTTATTAATAGACTTTGAAATAAAATTAGTATAAAAATTATTTTAACTAAAATAACATATTATTTTCATAAAATTATCTTAAGTAGGATTATTGATAATACATAAAATTTTAACTTTATTTCTATAAAATATTAAATATAATTATTTTTTCAAAATATTTAGATAAATTTCGAAACTAGTACAAAAATAAAATTATTTAATTTATAAATAAATTCATAAGATAGTTAAATTTTCTCAATTCAAATATGGGAGTCAAATTTGTATCATGATAAAAGTTTTTTTTTCAAAATAAGTAAAATATATACTTATATTCCTATAATTAACTTAGATGCATTATTTCCTAATTTGATATCACATATCTCAAAAATTATATTTCTTTTAACTAAAACTCGTACTTAGAAAGATTGGCATACAATTATTTTTCTATCAAAATCTTCTCTCTTATTATTACTAGCCTAAATATGACTTTTGATTTTCAATCTGATGAAATATAAAATGACAAACTTAAAATGAACTTGAATAAACGGATTATTTTTTTTTAAAACACTTTTTA
>Ga0099825_1005669_pt1 | contig 15927 bp, 9 predicted proteins | sample SiratroredBW_FD_76838 | JGI IMG/M metagenome (GOLD analysis project Ga0099825, IMG submission 76838) | Root nodule microbial communities of legume samples collected from California, USA - Siratro red BW | ecosystem: Host-associated > Plants > Roots > Nodule | place: USA: California | collected...
ATATATATATATATATATATATATATATATATATATATATATATATATATATATATATATATATATATATATATAATGTAAAATATAAAACATGTACTAGAAAAAAAATACATCTATCACATAATGCATAAGATTTCGACAAGATAAAAAATAATATTTAAGTAAAAAATGTAGAAGCATGAAAGTATGTTATAGACATTTGTCAAAAATATACATATAACTCAATGATAAATGCACAAAATGTCATATAACTATGTTTGCCTAAATCATTAATGAATGTTTTGTTCTCACAAAAAACTATATTAATTAACTAGTACCTTATCAGGATAGAGTATATAAAGACCTAAAGAACATTAGTTGAAATAAGGGTCAGAAAAAACAAATATAAAAGATGTAAATAAAGTTTAGACACATAAAATTTCAATAAGTCCGTGTAACATTATATCTTAAAACAACGAATATACCAATATAAAAAAAAAACATGAGAAATGCATGATCTAATTTTAATGAAGTATATACTATTTACTGTGTCTAACACTAGACACATTATTATTATTATGATGTAATGCTAGCCAAAACCTACCAATTTGTCAAAATAATCTTTTAAAAATATTTTGACAAATAATATCATTCATTAATACGTGAAATTTCATTTTGATAATGCCAAATGCGTGAAGTTTCATTCTGGTAATGCCAATGTTACAATGACATATTTCGGATAGAAATATCACCAATTTATTATACTACAAAGTAGATATGTCAACTGAAAATCATAGACATTTGAAAAATCTCTAATCCAAAATGTTTAAAAGCATGTAACCTTAATTTGGATATTATATAAGAAGGAAAATAGCTTATTGAACGTCAATTAATTAAAAATCCGGATTCACATTGTTGGAAAAATAATTTTATTAGTATTATTTAAAGAATCTCAATTAATATTAATTAATTTTCTCTATTGAAAAATAGATTTTGTCACTATCTCTTGAGAAATAATTTTGACTGAACATTTTAATGGATGAAGGAAAAACAAATTAAGTCCAACTAAAAAAAGCACTAGCTATGTTGAAAAAAAACCCACTATCAACTTTTAATTTATTTATTTTTATTAATATAATTAAAAATTATTAAAAGCTGATCACAACATTCAAATTTAAATAATGTTTGGATGAACTCAATCCAATAATGTTATGAATTGAGGTTAAATAGAAGAGAAAAAACATAATCTGTTAAAAAAGAATTTAAAAAATTTCAAATTTCACTCTTAATTATTTTTTATTGTTGTTTATCTAAATAAAAAAATTTATTATTAAACATTTTATATCCTATAAAAATTTGTCACCCAAATACACTCTAAATATTTATTAAGAGGAGATAATTCAAAATCATTGCCTAACAATGTTTTAAATAAGATTATATTTTATAATACACATAGTTATGTGTTTACAATAATTGTAGGACTTGTTGCTTGCTAACTTTTATCCTGAAACATTTTTAACCAACAATTATTTAAACAGTATCATATTTTACCTTAAAGTATATTTTTATCATGAAACAAAATTAAAATATACTTTTATTTTGATGATAAAAAATTAAATAGGAATCCTATTAAAATTTACTTTAAAATAGTACAGTTTCATTAATTATATAAACTTATTTTTTTCTTAATATAATTTTAAATGCAAATTGTGAAATCACATGTTTTATGTCTTATATCTGACATAAAAACCCAACTAAGCAGAAAGGGTTGAAAAAACCAGAAGAAAATCTGATTAGTTTTTTCTTCTTCTCTTCTTCTTGTTCGATGATGGAGGAAGAAAGCACTTCACTGGAATCCAACACTGCAGGCGACCGTATAAAGCTCAACGTCGGCGGAAAGTACTTCGAGACAACGATTTCCACTCTCCGCTCCGGCGGCCCCGATTCGCTCCTCTTCGCCCTCTCCAACCGGCGCTCGGCCGACCCGAACCCGGTTTTCATCGACCGTGACCCGGAGATCTTCTCCGTCCTCCTCTCGCTCCTCCGCACCTCACACCTTCCTTCCACCGCGCGCCGCTTCTCCAAACAAGAGCTCGCCGACGAAGCCCTCTTCTACGGCATCGACGCGCACCTCCGCGCTGCCACCGCGCCGCCGCCCTTCTCCGGTATCGACGCCGCCTTAGCCGCCTCAATCCGCCCTGCCTCCGAGGGCCTCCCCTCCTCCTTCGCCGCCGCTGATTCAGGCGCCGTTTGGATCGCCCATGGCGGCCAGATCTCCGGCTACGACTCAAACCTCACTCATTCCGGCACCATCCGCACTCACCTCGACGAAATCGACTCCATCTGCCTCGTCTGGCCCGAAATCGCCGCTGTCGGGTCCATGTCCGACGCCGGCCTTCACTTCTACAACTTCTCCGGCAGCCGCCACGTCGGGTCGGTCCACTGGACTGATCCCCTGGATCCGCGAATCTTCAAGGCGCACGTCAACGCTATAACCGCTTCGGAGAATTCCGTTTTCGCTTCATTCGATTGTCCTCACAGAGAGAATTGCATCCTTGAAGTGGATAAGTCAAATCTTCGGATCGTGAATCAGTTTGCTCGGCAGTCGGGGAACCAGGCGAAGAACATGGTTCCCGCGAAGCTGACCTGGATTCCGGCGACTGGAGTTCTCGTTGGTAGTGCGGTCACCGGTGGCGCTTTCGGTTTTTCAGGCTATGTCCGATTGTGGGACCCGAGGTCCGGGGAGGTGGTTTGGGAGACGAACGAGCCTGGTGGTTCGGGACGGAGCAGCAGGTTCGGGGATTCGTTTGCTGACGTGGAGGCTGACCTTGAGGGGTTGTTGCTTTTCAAGTTATGTTCTAAGTCGGGAGATTTGGCTATGGCGGATATGCGGTTTTTGAAGGATGATCCTTGGATTTATCTAAAAGAGAAGAATGCTAGCTTGGTGAGTTGTGGTGAAGTGAGGAATAGTGTGATTCATTGTTACAGGGGACAAGTGTTTGTGTCTAGAGATGGTGGGTTGGAGGTTTGGTCAAGGGTGGAACAAAGGGAAAATGTTGTTGTAAGAAGTGAGAATGAGAGTGATGCTGAAGGGTTTTATAGGAGGAATTTTGTGGATAAAAGAGAGGATTCAGAGAGAGGGATTATAAAGAAGATTGAAGGTGGTGGAGATAGGTTGTTTGTTAGTAGAGAGGATGTTGAGGGGATTGAAGTGTGGGAGAGCTCTCGTTCTTCTGGAGCCATTTCTGTTTTGTGACCAGGGATATAGACACTTTCTTACTTAGGTAGGCTTTGTTCACGAAAAGAAATTATGGAATTGGTTATAGCTTAATTGTTATGCTCTTAATTGTTGTCAGTGTTAAATGAATAAAAAGTAATTTATTTTGTAAACAATGAGTAAGTCACAATTTGATGCAACTTTTATTTTGTCATATTTTCTTTATTTCCTGACTGTTATGCTCTTGATGAATTGACCTTTCGCCAAGCACATACATGATTATTAATGCAAACTTTATCATGATTTTACAATTCTACAAATGAAATGCCTCACTGAACTTTCTTTGCCTTCTATATTAACTATGTCATCGTAATTGATTGTTTTATACAGGATCTAATTGTTTTAGAAAGATCTTTCATTCTTCCTTTACCTTTGGTACTTTAGTTTCATTTCGTTATGGAAATCTAAGAATCAATCTAGTTTGCTTCACTTGTAAACTTCCACTTTATGCATTGGTGCTGATTATGAAGTTTCGAGTTCCACTCACTTTAGTTCCCAGGGTCTCCAACTACTGGTAAGCTTCCACCATGTATATAATTATAGTAATTTGTCTATATTTGTTGATTATCATTCCTGATCATTTTATGTGGATGGTAGCGTTTACATATGTAATTAATACATTTTATATTAGTGACAGAGCCTGCTATTGTGCTTCAGGGTGGTATGTGCATAGGAAATCATTTTTTTTATCTGTAGTATTTCATTACTATTCACCCATTTGTTGTTAATTAGCTGATTGCTCATTTCTATTTATGTATCCTATATTATTTCTATTTTCTTTCTCAAGCCATTATTTTATTGATTTGATATGATTAGAATATAAGGACATGTATATTTATGTGCTCTTATTTTCTGTTTTACTCTGTATGTAGTCTAACTATCTGTGCAATGCACATATTGATACCAACAGGACAGTTTAGATATCTACTGCAACTAATTAGCCGAATGAATCATAAGATCAGTATAATTGTCCAGTTAGTAACTTAGAAGATTGTGATTGTTGAATAAAAGATGAATTAAACAGTTGAAAAGAATTGAATGATCACTGAGTTTGCTTAAAATATTAAGATCTAAATTCTCATTGAGTCATAGTGGGCATTGAGTCATAGTGGTATGTTTGATAGATTAATACATCTATTGTTCTACCTTTATCATTTTTTATTGCGAGATGAATACATTAGCTAAACTATTCTCATGTTTGTTTTTTAGATGCAAAATAAGAAAAAATAGAAAAAAAGATAGATAATCATCAACTTCTCTTTAGTCTAGAGGCTTGATTAACTAAGTGATCAATACTCCACTCTTTTTGTTTAGTTCTTCTATTGCAAACCCAGTTCATCAAAAGTTCAAAATTCTTTGAAATTTTCACTACTCAATGTGCAACTATGATTTGCCCTACCTTTTTGGTTTTCTTTTTGGTTTTTTGCATTTGGATTGTCCTTTTGAACCCAGTTTGTAAGATTTGCCTGCTTCATTTGCTCCCTTGGGTTGAAAGTCTGATGCCCAAACTCGCATATCCTTAAGGCAAGTTTTGTTTATAGGTACTTGCTGGAGCAACAGGTTAACTTAAGCCGGCAAATGGTGAGTTTTATTGATAGGTCCTTGGAGCAACAGGCAATCTTTCCAACACATAAACTGCTTCTTGAGTTGGATGAGCTAATTATTTTTCAAAGATTTGATTTGTAAGTTTATGGAGATTTTGGCTGCCATAGAAATGTATCCAGTATGTATGATATAGTATGTAGGATATGTTTGAGATCCTTCCAAGTTTTGTCTCATCCCGAGTGGTAAACTGTAGTTCTTCACTATAAAACTTGATCTGGGACCCAATTTGTTCCTAAATTATAGATTTTTGGCCTTGCTACAAATTTTAGTTTTTTGAAACCTTCTGAACTGATCCATTTAGAAATAGGATCTTCACTGTATCAACAGCATAAGGATAATTTGTGGCTTTGGTTGAGTTCCATGTAAATTTGGTAATGAGTCGACCTTGTTTGTTTTGCATTTAGTAAGGCAGGTAGTTGAAATTTGGTGAACTTTGTCTTCTATTTATGCAGGGTTCACACTCTAGAAGTGTGAGCAAAGATGACAGTATCTCATGAGCTTGTTTTGCATTTAGTAAGGCAGGTAGTTGAAATTTGGTGAACTTTGTCTTCTATTTATGCAGGGTTCACACTCTAGAAGTGCGAGCAAAGATGACAGTATCTCATGAGCTTCCAAACTCGTTACTGTTTGGAGTATGAGTGGGATCTTCTAATCTTCCGATTTGAAAATTGAGCTCCGACTTTTAGTTATTTTCTTTTATAAAATATACAATTAAAAGGATTTAGTTTCATAATTGGAAAATAGTATTTTTGAAAGTCGAGTTTGTTGTTTACGTTTTTGTTGTGGTATAGCAAGTGGAAAATGTTTACCATGACTTTTATTGCAACACGTCCATAGCCTACAAAAATATAGACTTTGCATATTATTATTATCAACTACAAAAATTATACTTTTACCAAAAAAACCTATAAAAAATACACAAAAGCTGAAACACACTGTTTTATGATCATACCTGCACTTTGATCAATAATATAGAAAACCACCACGCTCATTTGCATCTTATCACCCTATAGTAAAGTGATTTCACACTTGGAACAAAATAGATGAGTTGACATGGAAGAGCACGGAAAGAAATAGCAAGTGGCATGAACATCAATTTTGGAAACACTCACAATTTAGGGTATTTTCCAGAAATAGGGAACAAAATTGAATACTTTTTATTCTTCTCTAAACCACGTAAGATAAGAAGAAACCTGATGATTGACTTGTGAAAGCGGGAAATCAAATTTTCCACAGTGTTTTTCTACTAGCTTTCCAGGGTGAGGTTACAGAGGTTCAAAAAAATTCCACCACTACCACCCACCGAATTCCTCACAAACCAAACACTTCCCCTAAATCACTCACATCATAACAACGTAACCGCCACTTTTCATTATCACTCTCATTATTCACTCATTCTTCTCTCTCTCGCCATGACAACGTTGGAGATCACTGTGGTGTCCACTGAAGGTCTCAACCAACACTCTTCCTACTTCAACCGCATCAGACCCTTCTTCACTCTCACCAAGCTCCCCGCACACCTCCTCTACCACTACGACGGAGGAGGAACAGGGGACCACGTCTTCCGCGTTCCACTCGATCCAACCTTCTTTTCCGACATATATTCGCGCCTCCACCTCCACCTCTACAACAACCGTCGCTTTGTGGGGCCCACGCTCCTCGGATGGTGTCTGATTCCGCCCTCCGACATTGCCTTCCCACCCTCTCACTCCCTACGCTACCTCAGTTACCGGCTACGGGCAAAAGACGGTTCCAGGACCCACCTCGTCCTCAACCTTTCCCTCCGCTTCCAGGGCTCCCTCTACCCGCCCCATCCCCACACGTGTCAACCTGTCATTGGGATTCCCGTCACAGCGCTTCGCAAATTTGCCACCACCACCGCTCCCACAACCGCAACTGCACACTCCAACATGGAGACGGATTTTTAATTTTCTTTTAGTTTTAGTTTTAAACAATAAAAAAAATTAATGAAAAATGTGGAACTCATCTCGTTCTGGAATTGGGTTTTGGAGGTCAATGTCAATGACTCGTATCTGCCATCGCAACTTGGCTAAGCAATGTCACGTGTATAGGTGGCGTGTAAACCTGTATCTTTTTAAACTTCATGTGCAGTGTATTACTATTGTATGTGTTTTAATAATTTGTGTTTCATTTGTATACTTTATTTGCATCTTTCGTTACAGAGAGATTTTTATTTTATTTCTTCTAACATTTTCATTCCAGAGGATTAAAGATTTTCATCTTTAATCAATCATAAATTTCTTTGACAATAACCTTCATCATCCATGTTACAGTAAAAATTCGTGCGCAATCATTTATCTAAGATATTCTTTTAGAACAATTGTTGATGTTCTTATAAATAGGTGAAATCATGACCTTTTTGTATTTAAAAGTATGATTGTGTTCTAGATTAACACAATGATACATTTTCCACTTGCATGAACAATCACAAAAATACCAAACAATCATTTCTACTGGACAGTCTGAACGTTGATAAACTATTCATGCAAACATATTTACTTCCTTTAGAACATCTAAGTGAGTAATAGTTGGCTTACTTGGGGCTAATTTTTCGAACTCCAAATCCAGCTTTATAAGCATATTTCTGAAGAAGAAATTATAAAGATCCTCTTCAGAATGTAATATCATTAGCATTTGGAAATTGTTTTCCACAATCACTTAAGCATTTTTCTCCCTCATTATTTTATAATTTATAATTATATATGCATTTGCAGTTGTGACAGTAGACAAGTATAATAATGGAGCGTGGAATTGAGGTTGACAATTGGAGTCCTTAGCATTTCCTAAAAGATAAATACGACAATGATACAAACGGCGGATACAGAGGGCACGATGCAGACATCTAATTATTAATCCTAAAATTGTTAAATTACAGATAAGATTGTAAGCGCCGCAACGACGCGGAAAATTTGGTGCGTCCACAGTCAAAAGCTTTATTTAACGAAAAATGGTGAGCAACCAAAGATAAACAGTGTGAAAAATGGGAAAAAGAAAAACAAGAATGAAAAAAAGTAATTATACATTTAACTTTTGTTACAGTTGTGAAAGTGAACATGAAAAGATATACACTGCTAATATTTTGTTTGGGAGTTACTCTTATCTAAGCTCAGAATTGAGTACTAGTAGCTTCGGGGAAAGAACGAAAAATTTTGGTTTCTTGCAAGATAAGAGATTTCTGTACTTATTGGTAGAAAAAGGGACTCTGAAGGGTTCATCGGTCTTCGCACTATAGAATGCTTCTGAGATCTAAGTGGAAGAAATATAAGTGAGAGTCCACGTTATTCAACTCATAATCAATAATGATTTTAATCTACTCGATTATATTCTTAATATTAACATTTTAAAATAAATTAAAAGTATCAAAATAATAAAAAATTAATAATAAATCAGAGTTTAGACAAGTCAAGATCTATTCTATTAGCTCTTTAGACAAATAACGAGATCGATACCCATTAGTCTTTTAGACTAATAACAAATTGAGATTGATCTATTAACTCTTTAAATTAATAAAAATCGAGCATAATTGAGCTAATAACAAATCAAAATTGAAATTTATTAAGTCTTTAGACTAATAATAAATCAATTTCACAATTATTTTAACCGCACATTAAATCGGTCCAAATATGATGAATAATCTTTGAATATGGCTGCAAACTGAAAATTAAGAATTGGCACATATCTTATATATAACAACATATATGAATATAAGGAGAAAAAAATTACAAATAAAAGAAACTATTTAAAATACAATTATATTAATTTCTTTAATGTAAAGTGAAAATTAATTTCTTATTGCATCATATTTTTATTGTATGTCTTTCACTAAATATATACACTCCATGAATATATAATTATTAATTATCATCCTATTTCTCTTTTTTCGTTTTCTTTCTCTGTTTACACTCAAACAAACACAAGGTATAACAAAGTTGACAAGTGAAACATACGAGGGAGTTGGAGTAAACATTTTCGTAACATGTACTTTGTGAGACATGACAAACCAATGATGACCATATAAACCACTACAACAATACCAATGATGACCATATAAACCACTACAACAATGACAACCAAATTGCCTCTGAATATAGTTATAGCCGGTATGCACTGAAGAACACTGATATACACAGCCAGTTAGAAGCCGCAATAACTACAAATATTCAAAACAGCTATCGATGCATGATAACAGAACACAGCAGCAGCAACTGTATAGGACTATGTCAAAGTATATTTAGCAAGCTGTGCTGTTTGTTATACTGTGAATCAAAAGTATGCAGATTCCTCAACATGGCCCCTAAAAACTTTCCTGACATCAATCTTCTACACTTCCTCTTGACTGAGGTTGCTACTTTTTAAGATGTTGTACTTGCAGAGAGGGCAAGTGGCATTAATATACAGCCACTTATCCACACAGACACAGTGAAAATGGTGACCACAAGGAAGTTCTCTTAACTCAACCCCATCGTCATAAGAGGAAAGGCAGATGCAACATTCCTATATGAAAAGAAAGGAAAAGTTTCAGAATGGTAGTGACTGATGCTGCAGCCATTATTTCCAGCCACAAAATTATCTAAGCAGGCACTAAAACCATTATGTCAATTTCGTTATGTTTATAACGCTATAGTAGAGAAGAAACCATCAATTTAGTTCTTTTGAAGTATTACTCTCTCTCCTGTATAGTCCCTAATAGTGTGTTTGGATGAGGTAATTTAAAAGAGTAATTCATTTATCTGGTGAATTAAAAATTCTTCGGAGTAGAAGGAGTTTGTTTGGATAATAAAGTTAAAAGAAAATTGAAATTTAGGAAATTTTTAGAAGGTATTTCAAATAACTAAACAACGGAATTTGAAATTCTACAACTAGTCGCTTTCTCTTTATACACATATATATTGAAAAAGAAATTGCTAAATATTATTTGAATATTTAAATTTGACTAATATGTTTTTTTGTAAAGTTTAATTTTAAAATTTTATATTTTAAAATCAATAGTTGTGAAATGAAATTTTATCCTAAAAGAGAAATTCAATTACTTTATTCAAACAAGAAAATTGAAATGTAAGATATTTTAATTACTCTATCCAATATAAAAAATGAAAATAATTCAACTGCAAGTAATTCAAATATCATGCATTTCAATTTCCTCTCCATCCAAACACAATGTAAGGTAATAGAATAGCATAAGTAATTCCATAAGTTTGAATGAATTAAACTAGTATATTTTACTAAGGTTAGGGATCAATTTAATGGATTTTCCAATAGTTGGGGGACTATTTATTATGATTTTTAATATTTTGTTTGAGGATTACCTATATTTAGGAGAGAAAGCAATATTTTAGTGATGTAAATAGATGGTTTATTCAATGGTGAACATACTCCATCCAAGTCAAGCACACATACAAACAACATATTTACAAATTGCAGTATGTGATCAGAAGACAAATTTGTATTCTACATATCAAAACTGTGATAGTAACACTGAAAAACAGTATGCAACAAAGTGTTTCTTTGAAACAGGGATTTCCGTTTGAAATATATAAAAACAATTAGTCTGATCGGTAAATTTCTCCATAAACACATTTAGAAGAAAAAGAAAAGATGAAATAAATTTCTTTGTAAATTAAAATTAACTCGTATATAAATTAAAAACCTTCTTTTAGAGAAGTTAATATGAAAGTTTCTACAGATTAGCTTATAAAAACTTATTTCATTTTTTCCTACTTTTTCTCAACTACAAATGCTTATGTCAAAATTTTCCCAAACAGGCCCAATATACATTAAGAGACAGAGCAATAAAACCAATTGGAAAACATTTATGACGTACCGCATCCTCCTCGGCAAGAACATGTTCGATAGGTGACTCAGCCTGGCATTCAGTCATTATTCCTCCAACAGGTCCTTGTATAGTTCCGGTAAGTTTCTCATTGCTTTCAACTTTCCGGAATTTAAATTTTGACAACTGCTCAATGTCTTCCTTTGATGCTCCTTCCTGTTTTTTTTCCCCAGACAAGGACAATTAGTAAATACCAATAAATAAATAGATAAGATAACAATAAAATCTCCCAGTAAACAGTCCTATGCTACACAACATTCACCATGTCCATAAGTGGTACATTCACAATCAACTTCAAAGTCACAGAAAGTCAAGTTACATGGCACACATATCTGAGCTATATTTCTTATGACACCTAAAACACAGCCCTTATTGATCTTTTCTAATTTTACATCAGAAAAGTCCTTCAACACACCCGATGCCATCTTCTAATTTTAGGAGAAAATAATGTTTATGCTATGATTTGCCTCGCCTACAACCCTGAAAAATCTGAAAAATGCAGATCTATAAACAGTCTCTAAGGGTTTCCTGTGTGCAGAAAAATAGAGTTCCTAGTGAGAGCACCCTAATATAAGGATTATGTGTCTATGATATCCATTATACTTTTGCTACACTCTACGAATGAGTCATGTTCACTGAGTCAGCACACAATACTACAGTAGTAGGGCAAGTCAAACTAGTTAACGTTGTCAAACATTTATCCAATTTAACACATGTTTAATCTGCCCATTCATGTGTTCTACAAATGCAAAGACTCCAGCATTAAATTTATACAAATTATTATTATATATGTTGAAATGGTTAAATTTGCAAAGTTACTTCAAAGATCATTACTGCTCAGCATCTTCCTACCCATTTTTATACCGAATAATACAGTGCTTCCATTTGGAGCTTATGAGAAAGTAGATTCAATAGCTTTACAGACTTCGAAACAAGAACAGGTAAATATCAAACATGACTTACTTGGTCTGCAACTGCGTATAGAAGTGCAATGATACATGGAAGGCAACAGCAAACAGCGATACCAATGATACACGCCAGTGCAACACAGAAAACAACAAAGAAAACATCAAAACCCAGGAAAATTATGCATAGCCTGCAAAACATGTAGATCCAGTCAAAAGTATTTAACTAAAAAAAAAAAAATCAGCAGATTTTCCAAAAGATGAATAAATAATAATAGATATATGAACAATAGGAATGAGAGAGACTGAGAGGACAAACCAGTAAAGCTGAGGAGAATCTTGGGCTAATTCTTGACCCCCAGCTGATACCCAGTAGAATCCAATAATCCACCAAACAAATGAAAACATTGTATTGGCTGATTCCAAGTGCTTTGCAACACTGATGACCGACAAGCAAAATTAGAATTGCATTGTTCAAAATTTATGAGAAAAAAAGTTAAATTAATAAATAATAGTAAAAGTAAAATATCTTTTAACTAAAATATATTTTGTTGAACTAAGTAATCCTCATCATTTTTCTGACTGGCTGTAGATTATAAATTACATGGTATATCCAATTTTTCAAGGAACTATTAATACACTCAGTGGAAGGTTAAATAATAGTAAATTTAAAATATCTTTTAACTAAAATATATTTTGTTCAACTAAGTAATCCACATCATTTTTCTGACTGGTTGTCGATTATAAATTACATGGAATATCCAATTTTTCAAGGAACGATTAATATACTCAGTGGAAGGTCGGGTTGGCGAAGATTAGGTGAGAGGCTGAGCACAGACTGTGATGAAAATAAAAGAAAAATGCAAGAGGAAGAATGTGTTGTCAATGTACACTGGTAACAATAACAAACAGTTGCTTTAGTACACAACAATAATATTTGGTACAGAATGAACGTCAGAGATAATAAACAATGAAATAACGTTCTATTTGTTCCCTTTCTACATCCTTGTGAGGTGCTAAAGTCCTACTTCAAGTAATATGAGTATGAGATATTCAGTAGAATATTTAAGTGCTTGGGTACTTTCTAGAAATTGTAATTTTTAGTGTCCACGTTAAAATTTTGTAATATTTACTTATGTTTTGTGTATTTGAAATTATTACTTAGAATTAATTTTTTTTTAGAATTAGGACTTAGGCCTACCTCAACCCACAAAACTGACAGTCCGAAAGAGACTACAACTATGGCTGACTGGAGATTACTGCAATCAAGACAATTTTCCAACATGCCACACCCAGGGCTAGTAGACTGGAGTGTGGTAATGCAAATGGCCCAATATGCTCTTAGAATTTTAACTCATGGTATGTTTGAAATATTTTCTCCATAAAAAAGAGCGTATCCATAAGCTAATTTGTAGATCTCTCATATAGCTTCTTCAAACTTTTATTTATAACTAGTGCATAAGTTTATTTTAACTTATGGAGAGGTCAATTTTAATTTTAGTCTTCGTATTTGTCTTTCCTAGAAGTCCTTAAAGCTTGTCTAAACAGATCCAAAACCAACCTATAAGGTAAGGAGTAAGGACCACCCAAGTCTTCTAAGCTTTGTTGAAGTCATATTTCTAGCTGATGTAAGACTGAACTCCATCCTCTAGACTGTAATTAAGACAGCCCAAAGAAACCACAACCAAGGCAGGTTAGGGGTGAATACAAAGGGTCACTTTCTAACACAATTCTAAATATAATGTATGTGCTAAACAAAAGGGTGACTAAGTGCACAAGTATTAGAAATGAATTAGGTAAAATTCAATCTCAAAAGCTTGATCAAGAAAAGAGGATTGACCAGGTCTTGTAAAGGCTACCTTCGCCTTCCTAACCAATGTGAGATATCTACAACTTTTTCCTTACAAACAGAGAAACAATTTTCAGGATTTGAGTGCATAACATCAAAGCCAAAAGGCAACAGCTACAAAATAATTAAGCGGCATATTTCTAATTTCTGGCCCGAATTCCAATTCCAATAACCAAGGCTAAAATCTGAAATACAGTCAGTTACATCCCTGCGGTTTAACATTGATCCTTTCTGGTAAATAATCACAAACACTTACACCTGTGCTTTGAGAAATTAAATAAAAAAAACTTTAACAGAAAATTAGATTACATGGTAATCTCTGTCTTCTCGTTTTACCGTCAAACTTACATCATTTGCCCCAATTCAATCACTCAGTATTCGGGAGAGACTAGCTCTTCCAACTCATCAAGCTTTCAATGATAAGTGTTCCTAAAGAGAAGGCTACGATAGCTACATTAGCACTTAATCTAGTAGTGTAATCATTCACAAATTCGACTAACAAGGCAACACTCACTCACACCTTAAATTTCGTTTATGTAACACGGAATTCCAAAAGTTCACATGACAGTCTTATTAACCTTAATCCATCAACAAAGTATCTGTATCACGAACCAAATAAAAATCCGGAATAAAGCATTTAAAAAAGAGGTGAAGAAACTCACCTAGTACCCTCCTCATCGAGTTGCCCCAACGACACATACTGGACGGAGCCAGAAGCAGAACCCTCCCTCGAAGATGAACTCAAATTTCCACTGCTGCTCCCAACTCTGTCCTGCACTGAAACCGACGCGGTGGCGCGCTGGTTCCTCCTCCTTCTCCTATACTCTACGCAAACGCAAACCATGTGAAGGACGCATTGCATAGCGTACCCCAAAATCCACAACCTCAGAGGCATCCCCGGAGCTTCGCTCGCGCTCAAAACCAACACGGTCCCCGCCACAACCACGAACGCGAAGTTCCAAATGATGTCCAGAACAACCACCGGCTTCGAATACGCCCAATCGCTCTGCCTCTCCTCCAATTGCTCCGCCGCCGCCTCCCGGACCAGCATCGACGGCTCGCGCATCATCCTGCGCCCGCTCGCCTGCCTGAGGAACCGCGCCGCCTGCCGAAGCCGCTGCCGCCGAGCAAATCGACGCCCGGTGGTGAGCTCCTCCGAGGAGCCGCCGGAATTGGCCAGAAGCGGCGTCAAATCGACGATGTCCTCAGAAGAATGGCTGGAGGACCTTGTCGTCGCCATGTTTGAGTTTCTTGAGATTGAGAAACGGATTCGGAAAGCGACTCGCCGAGTCCACTGATGACTCGGTTCAGAACATGAAAAATTGGTGCTGCAGAGAATTTGAATGGGTGGAGGTGGCACTTGGTAGAGGCGAATGAAGGAACGGAACACAAGAGATACCTTACCTATCTCTAAATGGGACTTTGAAAATTGCAAATAAAAACCTGAATGATGATTAGTGATGACGACATGTTTTTTTTTTTTTTTTTTTTTAATTGGTAATGAGATTCAGGGTGCCTCTCATCCGGTGATGTTTGTCCGGTTTGCGTTCGGATTAACCTAAGAGCATCTTATATTAAATATGACACATTCTGTGTGTGTCCACAAACATCCTTTTTATTTGCAAAAATAAAAATTAAGTCAACTTTTTAATAATTACTCTTTCATGTTTTATATGAGCTTTCCAAGTTTTTTCTTAAATGCTACGGTTAGGTACAATGTTCTGATTTCATTCAATATTTAATGGAATTAGTTAACTTACCAAATTACTTCTACCACTTGTAAGAAGAAAAAAATACAAATATAAATAAATATAGACTATTTTTATTCTATTTAATGATGTCTTTAAAAAATGTATTGAATTAATAAGATTATGTTTTCAATTACTCTTTTTCACATTTTACAGTATCTTTTTTTAATTAATGACCCTTAAAAATGTTTTTAAATGCAATTAATATAAGTAACTGATATTAATTATGGTTTTAAGCAAAGCAAGTAGTAACAAATTTTGTTCATGTTTGTGTCCAGAAAAGCAAACACGGTTTATGAACTACTTAAAATAATATAGGATATTTGAAGTAAATTCTATACAAAGATTTATGAAGACATTAGCTAAGTTATCTTGTTGGTGTGTTTTTGTTTAATGATGATAACGAACGATAATGGATTTGCTTTTAATAAATTAACCATTTAAACGTATTTCTAAATCTATAGCTTGTCATTTAGCTAAAGAAACATTATAGAAACACTTTCACAGTTTGTATTAGTATACGTTAAAAGAAAAAGTTTCTTATAGTCCGACAAAAATAAAATTGGACTTAAATGGACTTCAAATATTGTAACAGGAAATTAAATGCAGCTAAAAAGGTAGTTAATGGATTTGTATATATTAATTAAGTTTGTGAAGCCTAAAAGTAACGTTTAATATATAAATAATCATATATATATATATATATATATATA
>Ga0099825_1005671_pt1 | contig 15926 bp, 8 predicted proteins | sample SiratroredBW_FD_76838 | JGI IMG/M metagenome (GOLD analysis project Ga0099825, IMG submission 76838) | Root nodule microbial communities of legume samples collected from California, USA - Siratro red BW | ecosystem: Host-associated > Plants > Roots > Nodule | place: USA: California | collected...
ATTTTTTTGACTATTAATATACATACATAAAAAAATATATTGTGATAAAATTTTTAAAATTAAAAAAAAATATTATATATATATATATATATATATATATATATATATATATATATATATATTACATTCAATAGAGATGGATGCATGAAGTTCTTTGTAGATAATTGAGGGGACAACATGTAATACAAGTGGGAGACTATATTTTGAGAATAACAACAGTTCTTTTATGAAACTCAATGCATTGTTTGTCCCTTTAAATCATGTTCAATCATTATTGATTTAGCTTCAAAAAAATAAAGTGAAAAATGAACCTTTCTAACAAATGTTGTTCAAGATGGGTCAATTGAGGAGACAAAATATAATACATGTGGGGGACTATATTTTCAGAATAACAACTTTTATATAAAAATCAGTACATTGTTTGTCCCTTTAAATCATCCTCAATCATTACTAATTTCGCTTCAAAAATATAAAGTGAAAAATGAAACCTTTTCTAACAAATGCTGTTTAAGACGGGTCAATTGTTGTACTGCTTTGTCCCTCTCCTTTGTTGTTTCCTCCAATTCTTTACTTAGCTTACGTAAGGATCTTTCCAACTCTTCATTCCCCTTTTGTGTTTCCTCCAATTCTTTACTTAGCTTATGTAAGGATCTTTCCAACTCTTCATTCCTTGGAAAACTTTTGGAAGGATCTGGTAACTGCTACCGAAAAATCAATTTCCAAAATCCGAGAAAAAAGAAGAACACAAACAATTACTGACATGATTCATAAGCCATATTAACCTGTAAAGTAAAAATCGTATTAAGTTTTGGCTCACATGATTGTTAAAGCTTGGAACCCTTTTCTGAATCTGAGAAGCATCAGGTGACATTTTACCAGACATCCTACTTGATTTGACCTCAGCCTCAAGTTCATCCTTTTCCAACTAATAACAACAAGATAGAATATATTAAAGTGCATTATAAAGTATTGAGTGATAAGACAGTTCGTTCTTTTTTATCATTGGAAAAAAAAAATAATGCATAAATTTACTGACCTTAAGAGTAGTGTTTTCCTTCTCCAAAGTTTCAATCAGTCTCTTGAAGCTATCCATATCACCTGTTTCTTCATCTTCCCGTCTACTCAACTCTATTTGCAGACGATTAATTTCTGATATTTTCCCATTCAATTCATTGTGTAATTTGCTCATCTCATATGTTGTCTGCCAAGCAATAATACAATACGTGTATTGGTTAGACAACCAAAAACATCCAGATTATTTGAGAAGACATGATATGCTATCAATGATGCAATGGAATTTATTAAGGTAAAAAATAATGTGTTCAAGTTATTCTCTCAGTTAAATAGTATCTAAAGAAATAGTGGAACGGAGAATAAAGATCATCGGAAAAAGCTGATTCATGTTCTCTTTTAATTTCTATTCCCATAGTTCTCATGAATCCAGACAATGCATTTTTTACAAATATATATTTTCATTTTCTCCTTATCAAACCATTCTTTGATTTTCTTCCCCGAATTTCTCTTGATCATATAAATTACCATTCACAATCAAAGCATTGTCATCAATTGTGGATGACAGCTTATGGCAGCGAGCCAAAAGTTTTCCATACATATATGGCAAATGGAATTGTGGCGAATGCTAGCTATATTAAAGAAATATGAAATAAATAATCTGAAAATAAATAAAAACTACTAACATATTAGAGACAAAAGAATATAGAAACAACTATTATAGGAAATAAATTTCAACATATTTCAGTTTGAAGAAAAAAAAAAACTAATAAAGGAACCATAAAGTAATTAATATAGTTATTAATGGTGAGAAGAAAATAGTTAATGCATGGCTAGTATCTTATTTTATTTTTCAAAAATATTATGTATTCATTTTCTCTTTTACTATGGTGCAAAAACATTTATACCAGATTCTTATAGAATTAAAATAATATTTAATCAAATTAATTTTGCTTGTATAGACTCACTTTGTCTCTTTCCAACTTTAATAATTTAAGCTCCTCTTGGAATGACTTGTTCAATTTCTCTTCCTCTGACATCAAAGAAAGATCCAGATTATTAGCAGTTTATCTAGACATACAAAATAATAATACAATCCATATATATATATATGTGTGTGTATTCTAAATGCAGAATAATGACCCTGGAATTTAAGCTGAATATTTGCCATTTTTTTCTGTTCTTGCTCTAGTTCCAACTTCATTTTCTGTATTTCATGGGAATGTTGTACTGCTGCTGCTGGGCTACTTTTTCCCTCTACCATCTCTGCTATCTCCTAGAAGGCATTCATACATCTGTTGTCAAGTTCACTCATCACTAAAAATAAATATATAAATTCTATCGAAAAGTTTAAATTGAAATGACAAGCTCAAAAATTAGAAAAGCAAACAAAAACTAATTTTCTTTATTTTTAAAAAACTTCATAATGACTCACATGAAAAACCAATATACAACTGGACAAAAAAAACATCAAAATAGGCAAGTAATATAAATGTATCTACATAGGTTCATTATTTGAGAATAAAAAATAAAAAAAGAAATCAAAGATGTAGTTACCTTGTCCTTTACTTGTGAGTTCGAGTGTTTAGATACCATCTTGGTTTGAATACCATCAGAATCCAAAGCAGATGTGGTTCCATTGTTTGTAGCATAAAGATTTTTCATTTGAGTTGTGAACCTATGCTGTCGATTCGATGACTGATCACTATTTCCCTTCACAAATATTCGAAAGCAATCAACAAGAACTGTTAGTTATGTTGGAAATCTTCAATCAGCAGTGCTACAAGAAAAAATCAATAGTAAACAACACTTTAGTCTTTGAAGCTGGAAGTGCTATCACATTACTTCTTGAAATTAAGAAAATGTTAGATAACTCTATGTGATGTTAAATAAGTCTCCAAACTTAACTATTTCTCTTTTTAGTCTCTAAATAAATGTTAATATTATCACTTTATTTTAATTTTGGACTACCGTGACTGTCGATTTACACTTTCAAGGACATTTTCCCTTTGTAGTCTCTAAATATGTCAATATTATCACTCTAGTCACACTTTTTTTTTTTTTTCTAAAGTTTAGACTACTCCAACTGTCGATTTACACTTTAAAGGACTTTTCTTTGTAACTTTCTACAATCCAGACACTAAAGTGACAACACGTTCCAAATTGAGGGCTAAAAGTGGCTATTTACTCTAGCATAAGTTTATTGAACTTCAATGGCAAGTACAAGGTTTCTAATAGCAAACAAGTACACATCAACCTCCCAAGATTAGAAAAGGGGGGCCGGTTCATCATAACAAAAAATAGAAATCATTCAAGTAAAAGTTTTTCCAGTCAAAACCAAGTTTTTGGAAAGCCACTCCAAAACAGGCTCTTAATGGTAAAATAAAAAAAAAAAAAATAGAAAACGTTAATTGGTTAAAATTGGCCAAACGCCATAGATTATTAACTAGTACAGATTACAAATCCTAAGTATGGTTTCAATAATTGTACACAACAAAACAATAGCTTCTCAATCACATATGTTCTATTGACAAAATATCATTTTAATGTGGTTAGTGACAGTACATCCATACATATATACATATACATATATATATATATATATATATATATATATATATATATCCTATAGTTCAAGTAAAACCTTATCCATGTGATGAGATATACGTAATTGGTATGAATCACTCAAATTAATTATCTCTAGAACAAGAGCTATAAGGTAAGACGTAACCATGTGTCAAGAACCAAAATGATAACCGACACAATCTAAAAGGTGGTTAAGTTTTTCTAACCAGAAAATATAATCAATTCAGTACGTCTGTCCTTGTCACTATCTAAATTTTATGTGAAAATCATGAAATACAAGAGATCAAATGTAATGGAGTGGAGGACTTATAACAAACTCAGTTACAACACAAATAAGTTTGAATTAGAATATAGGATCACCTTGACTGTGTAACCGCCATTTGCAGATACTGGACTTGTATCCAAATTCTGTTTTAATGAGCCATTCTCTTTATTCAATCTAACAATATGATCCTGGAAAGTCCAAAAAGTCAGATATAGTTAAACTTAACAAAAGGCCAGTCATAGAATATCTCAACAAGTTAGACAAATTGTTAATTGACTCTTTCTAGAACCTCTGCTCAGCCTGAGATAGATATCACATAGTAAATAAAATCCAACAATATATTTGAAAAAATAAAGAACCTTTTTTGTAGGCAAAGAGGAGAAGGGATCAAAGTTTTAGAAACAAAAAATTGATTTCTTCAAACCATGCATTACAGCAGAGTTCACCTTAATTAATACAAAAACAATATAAGGTCCAAATTGGAAATTACAGTGTGCCTCGGATCCATCTTATAATGTGATGGAAAGAAAGATTAATCATGATCCAAGATTCAGGTTGGGTGGATGAGATTGAAAAACGCTTAATCATAATTTGTGGACAAAAAAGTTCCAATAAAACTCAGGAAAATTATATCAGATAGCTACAAGACCATGGTGCTCTATAGCTGTGAGAGTTGAGCAGAAGTGATGATAAGAGCAAAAGTTAAGTGGAGATAAATATAAGGTGGACAGAGGATATAGAAGATTTAGAAATGACATTATTTGAGAATAAGTTGGAGCAGTTCCTGTGAGGAGAAGATAATAGAAATTTCCATATGGTCTCTTTGATCATGTGCCTATGGCTTCCCATAAGCTAAAATTAGCTTGAGAAGACTTCTACAAATTAGTTTATACATAAACTAATTTTAGCTTCTACAAGAAGTTTAGTTTATGTTTCTTTTTCATTTTCTTCTACTATAAGTGTTTATAGAGAAACTTATCTGTAGTTGAACATTAAGTAGCTCCAACAGTTCAACATAAGAAACAGCAACAGAAATTTCAACATACTACTGGTACATGTGTCGAAAAGTAATAACCAGGGATATACCTCTTTTTCTTTTAATATAGCTGCATAATTAACAGATAGTGCTTTAATTTCTGCCTCAGACGCTTGAAGTCTCTTGATTTCTGCTTTATATTGTTCTATCTACAAGAAATAATATGAAATTAAGAAATGACATCTTTAACCACAAAACAAAACTGACCTATTACTAAATTCTACTCGACAATCAGGGGAAATATATGGCACAGAATTTGAATTTGAATGCATAACACTTTCATGCATTAGGTAAAAGAAAATTCTCTAAATTCGCACAAGCTAGTCTTTTTTTCATATGAGAAAAGGATTAAATGATATAGAAAAGAAGGATAAAAAAAGGAAATAACAAATCCTCAAGAACTAAAGAAATGCATTCGGTAAAAGTGGTGCGTTCATACAATCAATTACAGCAATGAGATATTGCTTATCAGACAGTGGATGGAAAGTGCTTGGACGTGTATGTTGAATACACTCTCCATGATAGAAGAAAAGTTCGCTGACGTTTAGCTAAGACTGTAGCTGCTTCTCCAAGTCGTTTGGAAGTTTTGCAAGAAAAAACAGAAAAATGGGGCAAGAAACAATCAACACAGCATGTCAATCTCTCAGAATATTTAAGAAGGAACCCCCCTAGAGAGACCATGAGCATAACAACACAAAGTAGCTAGAAAATTGCTTAATCCCAAATGAACTTGTTGGACATCTTAGATCAACTTTAGATATGGTCAAATTATAATATATATACGTGGGATGCAAACCTTATCTCACAAGTCAGATTTGTGAAGTTAGGCTTTAAAGTTCGCTTTCTAATATGGTATTAGATCCTATTTTAATGTGATTTGTTGGACCTGTTGTGTTACTCACTATCAAACACTCCTCTAATTCAATGCTACATCCTTACCTTACAATTCAATTTTGTAAGGTTGAGTTAGATTTAAAATTCACTTTTATAAGATTTTCGATATTGAGCTTTCCTCTTTTTCTATGCTTGATGTCTGAGATGTGAGGAGATGAGTTGAAGATCTTACATCAACTAAAGATATGACCAAACTAAAATATACAAATGAGGTGCAAACCTCACCTTACAAGCTTGTTTTGTAAGGTTAAGTTGGACTTAAAATCTACTTTCATAAGATGATATGAAAGCTTGTTACTATCCATCCTATTAAGATTTGTTGAGTCTATTGTGTCATCCACTATTGGATTTCCCTCTAATTTCACGTTTGATGTCTTCTGCGTAATGGAGTGTGTTAGAGATTCCACATCGACTACATATATGACCAAATTATAGTATACAAGTGAGGTGCAAACCTCACCTTATCAATTGGTTTTGTGAGATTAAGTTCGGTTTAAAGTCTAGTTTATAAGAAAAATCAATGAATGAGCGTCATCTTAGAAGATTCTATCATCTCTTTCCAGCCAAATAACCACAGCCTGAGAACACCCAAAAGCTTTTGGATCTTGGCTATTAATAAATTCTGTGAATTAAAGGACAGGAGCTTTTGAAGGTCCACGAGAATCATCCAGTTTTCATAAAAAAAAACAAACAATTTATTCCATAGGAGAAGCAGATGGACAATGCGAAAACAAATATTAACAAGTTTTGGACCTCAACCCACACATTACACAGAAATCAGGACTGATGAGTGGGAGAACTTTCGCTTCGCATGTGTTCAGTATCATTTCTGGAGCCAGTTGATTTAACATAAACTTTTTCTGTACCCTTCTTGGGAGAATTGAGGTCCAGTTTGGCAAGTAAGCCAATGCATTGGTTTAATGACCAAGGATCCATCCTATGGACCTCAACTGTACATCATCAAGAACCTTCCAACACCAGATGGACTACAATGTAGACATGAAGCAGGGAACCATGGCCAATATTCTACTAGAGGTAGCAACTCTATTAGGATTTGCCTTAAAAGGCATTTCCCACACCCCTCACGGACGGAACACAATGATATCAAATTAAGAATCAGAAGTATTAATAGACCCTACAACAAGGTCATTTTCATCCACTTGTATATTATATACACTGTCTTGGAAGTCGGAGTCCTTGTAGGTTCATCATTGGAACTTTACTTGCTCGTGTTCAAAGACATTCTGTTCCAATATTCCATCATCTCAACAAGAAAAGGTGATGAACAGTAATTATTTCCAATTCTTAATTGTCATTCGAATTATCAACATGACCTCACACCTAGGGTTCAGTGACACCACTCCTAAATTAAACGCAACCGTTTGCTGCTATCCTGCTTCCACTCTGAATTCAAATACGAAATCTCCGCCATTCAATAACTCGTAAAGCATTCACAATCGCAAATCGCTAGCTAATATTGCAATGTTCCGCGCGACTTTCAAATATCCTATCTGAAAAACAAGAAAAAACGCAGAGAATTTGAGGAGAAGGTACCTCAGAAGCGTAGGGGTGATCGGACATTCCGTTGGGCGGCGGAGAGCTGGGAAGCGAATTGGAATGGGCGAAGGTGTGAGAATTGCGGCGGTCGGAGACGGCGGGGCTGACGACGAGGTTTTCGTCGTCGTCGTCGTGAGCGTAATGAACGTCGAGGGCGATCTTGTTCAAATTCTCTTTGAAGTTGGCGATTGTGCCCCACATGGTTGAATCAGAGGAATTGGGGTTTGGAAGGGGATTTCAATTGCCGCTGTTAAATCAGTGATTCGGTGAGGAACGCTCACTGCAATTTCTGCTGGATCTCGCCTTTCTATCTATCGATCCCTGCCTTCTCGTTTTCTTACCAATGCAATTTTTGGACCAACTCCTTCGTTTCCTATTTTTTATTCTTAATAAATAATAATAATAATATTAATAATGTACAAAACATTTTTTATACTACAAAAATATACTTAAACATGTAGAATAGTCCCACTTTTTGATACCTCCTTAATGTATTTTGGGTTTGACTCTTTTTATTTTCAGTCAAGAAATATATTTTTAATACTTTATTTTTACAAAATTTGATTAAGATTTCTGCATTTGTAAATTTATAAATTTAGAACTTTTTCAGCCTTTGTTAAATTTTGAAGACTAAATCCGTCAATATAAAAAAAAAAAAAATACATGAACTTTGATATTAACAACATTTTTTTTTTCTTTTTAGTTTCTACTATCTAAGATAATAAATGGCTATGTTGAAAAAGAAGAATTAACTACTGCTTTCTTAGACACAGCATAAATTTGCATTCGACGAGAAAATTGAGTATTTTCAGACCATATATTTCCGTAATAAGATTATATGTTTTATATAATAGTCATTAAAGAAAATATTCTTTTTTATTTATCAGTTTTAAAGTTTGAATATAATTTTTTTTTCAATTACATATATTATTTTTATTTTTATTATACAATAAAATTGTTTTAGAAAACTAAAAATATATAGTAAATCATTCATATAAAATTATATTAAAAATAAAACAATTAAATAGATTATGTTATATTACATTATATAAAATTTCATAATTGATTATATACATATAAAATAGATTACGTATACTGTAACATTGTTTTGCACTTTTCTTTTATTATTTGCAGAGCAAACATGTAATTGCAAAGTAGAGACAACGTCCTCACTTGCGTGGCGACCGGAGCCACCGTGGACGGTGCTATTATATATAAAGAAAAAAAGTATCCCACTGAATTTCTTCAACAAGTCTTAAGCTTCAACAAGAGTAGCATCTTCTAAAACCCTATCTTATTTCACCAAATCAAAACAACACAATAGAAGAAAAATTGCTTTTTAAGATGATCTTGTATTCTTCAAACAACTTTTGTCATGGATATCATCACATTAGCAGTCTCAAATTTCTCCACCTTCATTAGTTGCACAAGTTTCTTTTGAAACCTGATAAATAATTCATTGATAACTTCTACCTCAAACTTTGCAGATAAGAGAGGCTCCATTGCAGCTCTTGTGTATGTGGCTATGAACTCAGCTCTTATACCCACATCAAGAGAAGAACAATCTCCACGTTCACTTATACCTTCATCCCTAGGCACGGTGAAAACTTCCAATCTTTGAAGAAACAACGTCTCTTCTTCCTCAATCAAATGCCTAATCTCCTCAATTGTAGCTTCATATGTTGGTATGTTAAAGGACTCCAATTTTTCTTCTTCAATCAAACCCTGCATGCAGTATAGTATATATATTATATACGTTAAGGACAAATAATTTCAAGAGTGTTAGGCACAAATAACTCACAAAAAAATTGTTATTTACCTCCAAGAGCATGTCATTGAGTGTTAGGCTAATTACTTCCCAAAGACTCTTTGAAAGAGTTTCATTTTTGCAAGTGCAAGGTAACACTAAAACCATTGCTCCTCCAGGCACAAGTTCCTCTGAACGTGATCTCAGAAACAATTTAAAACCTTCCTCAAATTGCTTCAGGTAAGCTTTGTGTACCTCTGGTGGGCTTGTGCTAACTATATGACAGTTTCCCTTGTTAAGGGTTTTTGCCTCCTTAGTTAACCCCCTTAAGGGATCCTATAACCAAAACATGATAAATAAGTAAATAAACTTAAACATCTTATAAAATATCATTTTATGTTTTACTTTTGTTTTTAACACAGTTTTCTAATCTCAAAAGAGAAAAAAAAAGTGAAAACAATTAGACACTTTATGGACAGAAAATGGATCAGAAAGAACAGTTTATTTCACCTGAGAGAGCCAGTGTAGACTGTTGGCAGAATGAAAAAACTGTATGGAATTATTAGGAAACAGCCTCCCATGAAAGGATCCAGGGGTGGCATTGAGAAAGCATGAACCAAACTTGTGACCCTTTTCTTGTAGCAATCTAGAGTAGAAATCAGGAAGTGACTTGAAGATGGTATTGAAATCGTTTCCAAACAAATCATTGAGATAAAATTGGAATGTTGGTGGTTCAAGATTCAAGCGGATGCATATGGCATCAACAATGTCAATAATATTTGATGTGACAAGAAGTGTATTTGGTCCAACTGAACAACCTAAATCCACCACTTTGATGCAGTTTGAAATGGAACCAGGATACAGCATCGTTATAGTTTCTTCAAGTATAGGTTTGGCTTTAAGCATCAGTTTTTTCTGCAATAAAATTGAAATAAAAGTTAGATGAATATATAGAAGAAAAAGAAAACAATTTATGTTACACATAAAACTGTTACATAATATAGATAAAAATAAATATAGTACTTGTAGTAAGGAGTTGTTTGCGTAGCTCCTTTCTCCTTTGCCACCATTCATGTGAAGTAATAGCTCTCTTTCATTTGATGCACCCAATGAACCCATGGTGACCAATACCTTTAAATTATCCACCAGAACAAGATTAGGTAGACACAACAGGTAGGTATATAATTTTTATTTGGAAAATTTGGATTCAATTAAGCTCGCTACTTCTATACATACATTAGTACATTTCCTTGATTTTGATTTCAGTTAGAAACGAGATATATAAGGAAGATCGGAGATTTTCATATAGAAGATTATGTTACTCCTTCCTTTTGAAAATCTTAAGATAATAGTTTTATAAATTTCTTTTTGTTGATGATGTACATATTTAATGTGAAACTAAAAAATGTTTATTTTGTTTTCTTCAAGTTACTTGTATTTTGCCTTGCTGTGGAGTATTATGTGAAAAGGAAAGGTGTGGTGATATTTTTACACCATTGTTCATTCTCCACACTTATATAACACTTATTTATATATATAAATAATTTTATTAATATGTAATATTTTATTAACAAGAATTAGTATCAAATGAAAGTATATTGTAATAAGTGGTGTTAAACTAAAGTTTTTTCCAAAAAGAAGTAATTAAGAAAGAGAATAAAAAGTAAGAAAGTAAGAAGAGAAAAAAAAAATAGTTATTAACACTCACAAGAAGAAAGAATTATATGTTTCACCATTATTCCAAAATTAAATTTATTAGAAATTTGATTAATTTTCTTTCAAAAATACAAATATCACCATTCTCGATTCTGATTTAAAAATTAATTACTTCACTTTTTCCTCAAGTATACGACACTATTTTTTTTTAATTTCATTAGTTTTCATAAAAAATGATCAAAATATCATTTACATCATTATTTTATCAAATACGTAAGTTTTATGACAATATTTTTTTTATGTTAAAATACGCTATCTCATCTTTAATATATGCAAATGCATCATATCTTAATGTGTATGTGTATGTGATAATTTACTTTTTAATTTGTTAACTTTAGCTATTGTTTTTAAGAAGTTATTATAAACTATGCTATATTTCGTTATATATTTAAAATATTTAATTTTAATTATTATTTTCTTAAAAACATATTTAAATAAAAAATTGTTAACTGATGTTATTAATATAGAATTTATATATTGTATAAATATATAAATACGTTTATATGTTTATATTTATTAATATAATTATTTAATTTAAATATATTTGTTGTTATTATATATATAGACACACACAAACTATGTTGGATAATATGCATACACACAGACATAAATTAAAATTTTATTTTATATCATCGTTTAAAAACTTAATTTATAAACATATTATAAACATCAAATGTATCTTAATAAAATACATAAATTGATATACAGATTATGTCATATATTCGTAATTATCATTTTGATAAATTATTTTCTATTATTTTAAATTAACTGTATATTTTTATGAAAGTATTATCGAGTGATTTAACGATTACTTACAAATTTATATTTTAGTATATATCATTAGGTTGAATTTACCAATATAACTAAATAAAAAAGGTGTATACGTGGGTTCTCATGCAGAGATTGATTATAATATAAAAGATATGAATCCGATAGTATATAGCAGGAATATCGTACTCAAATGAAACGCATGGATCAATGAAGCATGCATGTTTTACCCTGTTTATCTTTGATATTGCATTTTACTTTTTTGGTAGCAAGATTAAACATGATTCTCATCGATCAAAAAAAGCAGAGTTATTTTCAGACATTGTATGTGTTTGGAAACACAATACCTATGAAACTCGGACACTCACACGGGTACAGATATAACACGAACATGTAGACACCTGTAGTTTTCAAAATATAAGACACGGAGACACAAATCTATATATTACATTACTATCAATTTCAATCAAGATTTGTGTTAAAAAATCACCTATGAACAAAGTTAGTCAAATATAACAAAAAGATAAATATAATTGTATCTTATCTTTATAATAAGTTAACGAGTTTTTAAGTAAATTATTGTATTATTCTCTTTTAAAATTATTTAAAATTATGTTAAAATTGTTAGATGTTTAAAATATTATGTTTTGAACTGGACATTTTACTAATACGTATCATACGAATGTCATACGGATGTCAATGTCCGATACGTATCAAATATGGATACGTCACAAAAATGGAGTGTACGAACTTCGTATCACAATACACAAGATTATGAAGAGATTAAAGATATGAAAAGTCTTACAAACTGAGTCGTCTGCTGCACTTTCTAGCCAAAAGATCTGCTTCTGCTTATTCCTTGATTTCAGTTTTCAGTATATATAGAAACTTAAATATTCACAGGGACATGCAACTTGGCTCAGATGAGTAGAGTTGCAGTGATGGATTTTCAAACAAGGTGTGATGCAGTTATTGCAGTCATCAATTTTCAAATCAGGCTGCAAGTTGAGGAGCCAGTTGCAGACAGTACAATAATGGAACAGCAATGCAGCAGCCATCCCAAATTCCAATTTGGTCCCTGGATCTGTCTAATTCTAACTAAATAATCTCATCTAGTTAAGCAAAGTAGTACCTGCAATAATAGTCTAACAAAAAAGGGCTGACATGATTTATAAGAGTATGTAGACATTGATGGTGTGAACCTTGTAGAATAGAAAAAATATTTAAATTGTTAGAATGAATTATATTTGATATATTCAAGTTCGAATAGAATAGAAAAAATATTTAAATTGTTAGAATCAATTATATTTGATATATTCAAGTTCGAAGTTTTTGTCACTGTTTTGTTCTTAAAACATATTTTAAAAAATTATATTTAAATTAATTTTGATCTCAACTCATAATTAATATAAAATTATTGAATATACTACACTATTTAGATTTACATGTTTAAAAATATGCTTAAAAATAAGTAATACAAATTAAAATGTAAAATTCTTATATTCTTATTAATACAAGAAAAACCAAATTTCTTATTATCAATGGAAAATACTCTAAATTACTAATAAATACTTTTTTTTTTATGTTATAAGTACGTTTTGTAATATATTTTTTATCAAAAAAAAAAAAACTCATGCACTTGTTTTTCTATTTTTTTTTAGAATGGTCATTATAAGAAAAATATTATTTAGAGACCAATTTTTAGCTACCAGATAAAATTATTGCTAATTGTGACTAAAATAATAACCAAATTAGATTTTGGTTGCTAAATAATTACAAAATAGAAGTAATGATTGAATTTAGTAACCAATTAACTCAAAATAATAACATTAGCTACCAAAGTTTTAGTGACCTATATCATTATATTATAAATTAGTCTCTAATGTTTAAGTTTTGATAACTAATGTTAGATACCTAAATTCAATTATTACTTTTATTTTGTATTTATTTAGCAATCAAAATTTAATTTGATGACTATTTGATCACAATTAACCACCATTTATTTATTTGGTAGCTAAAAATTAATATCTACATTACTTATAACTTTTTTCTTAATGAGTTATAAAGAGGCACCTTTTGACTCCACTTACTTTCATTTATTTGAAAATTTAATTGTTTTCATTTTCAACACATTTTGGTCTGAGTTTTAAATTGATAAACTCAATTTTTATAATTTCATATATGTAAGTTTAGTTTAACTTTTAATTTTATGATGATAAAAATTTGTACTGAATATTATATTTTAGCATGAATTAAAATATTTTTACTATTTGAAAGGACTAAATTTACCAATTTAAAAATCCACAAACTAAAATCAAATTTGTAGACACGCAAGAACTAAATATACATTTTTCAGACCCATACCTATTGGAGGATGTTTATTTTTTGTAATTATGTTAGGCAGTTTGACCATGTCAGTTAGGTGGAAGGATCGTGTTGGATTCGTGTAAATTAATACATGTATCAGAAACATAATGTTTCAGAAATCAGAAAATTTTCATTTCATGATTTTTTTCCTTTTTTATTTCTTATTTATCGCTTGTTGCCGACAAGAATCACAAAGCCATAACCATGTTGGGTGTACAAAGAATCGGTTTTCAGCAACAAAAACTATTATTAGATGAGAAAATCTTCCATTGAAACACCTCTTCAAGCATTATTTTTTGTCATAGATATCATAAAAGTAGTAAACTCCAACCTCTTCAAGCATTTTTTGTCATAGATATCATAAAAGTAGCAAACTCCAATTTCTCCTTCTCCACCTTCATTAGTTGCACAACTTTCTTCTGATACCTCATGAACACTTCCGTTATAACTTCTGCACCAAACTTTGTAGACATTAGAGGCTCCATTATCGCTCTCACATGCTTGGCCATTAATTCTGCTTTCATATTTCCATCAAGAGAAGAATCGTCACTCCCTTTATTTATGCCTTCATCCCAAGGTAAGATTAAAATCTCTAATCGTTGAATGAAGAATGACCCTTCTTCCTGAATCACATGTCTAAGTTCTTCAACAGTAGGTTCATACACTGGTATGTTGAAGGAGTCCAATTTCGCTTCTTCAATCCAACCCTGCAGTTTTATATGTAACTAATTAATTATAAAGTGTAACACATATTAATTAGTTTCAAGAGACACCCTAATTAGTAATTAATAAAAAAAAATGTTGTTTACCTCCAAGAACATCTCATTGAGTATTAGACTAATTAGTTCCCAACCTGTTTTTCTAGGATTTTCTTGATTGCCAAGAAACAACAAGGCCATTGCTCCTCCAGACACAAGCTCCTCCGAACGTGATTTCAGAAATAATTTAAAGTCTTGTTGAAACTGTTTAAGGTAAGCTTTGTATACCTCAGGAGGGCTTGTGCTAACTATATGACAATGACCCTTGTTAAGTGAAGCTGCCTCCCTAGACCCCAATAAAGGATCCTACAACCAAAATATGAGATGAATAAAATCAAGTACCTTTTTTACAGTAATTATAAAAGTTAAACTTTTACTTTAATCGCAAAAGAAAAAAGAGAAAACCATCGGACTAGATTTAAGTAAGAGTTAGAAATAGAAACAAAAAAAACCTAACACAATGATAGTATAATTAGATGAGAAGAAAAGAGTGAAGTTATCTAACCTGAGAAAGCCAGTGTAGACTACTGGAGGAATGAAAAAGGTTTATGGAATTACTGGGAAAGAGCCTTCCGTAGAAGGATCCAGGGGTGGCATTAATAAAGCATGAATCAGACTTGTATCCTTTATCTTGTAGCAGTTTTGTATAAAAATCTGGAAGTGACTTGAAGGTGGTATTGAAATCGTTTTCGAATATATCATTGAGATAAAATTGGAATGTGGGCAGTTCACGGTTTAAGCTAGTGCATGCTGTATCAACAATGTTAATAACATTTGATATTAAAAGAAGTGTATTTGGTCCTACAGAGCAACCTAAATCTGCCACTTTCATGCAGTTTGGAGAAAAATGACAATCGAGTCGCATGATAGTTTCTTCAAGTATGTGTTTGGCTTTAAGCATTAGGTTTTTCTGCAATAATTAAGTTAAAAATGAAAGTTAGATGAATATAGAAGAAAAGGAAACAAATTAATATGAAGAGAAAAGATAGTACTTGCAGCAAGGAGTTGTTTGCATAACTGCTCTCCTCCTTCCCACCCTTCATGTGAACCAGTAGTTCTCTTCCATCTGATGCACCGAATGAAGCCATGATCTATATGTGTGTCTCTTTCTCTCTCACACTTACATACACATATATAGAAAGCTTGAATTCAACTCAACTCCCAAATTCAATGCATCAGATAAGGTTACGTCCTCCCACCAGCAAAAATTTAAGACAGAAC
>Ga0099825_1005673_pt1 | contig 15923 bp, 9 predicted proteins | sample SiratroredBW_FD_76838 | JGI IMG/M metagenome (GOLD analysis project Ga0099825, IMG submission 76838) | Root nodule microbial communities of legume samples collected from California, USA - Siratro red BW | ecosystem: Host-associated > Plants > Roots > Nodule | place: USA: California | collected...
AAAAAATATATATATATATATATATATATATATATATATATATATATATATATAATTATAATTATAAAACTCATGATTTTTTTCTTTTAACAAAAGATAATGTGAGATTTGCAATTAAATAAGTAATTAGTATTACGAAATATAAGGTTGATTTAGTGATAAAAATGAAAAGAAATGAATAATATTAGTGGATTGAAGGTCTTACTAACATATTAACAACTAACATCTATCTAAAAAATATATAATTTATATTGCTATTTTTATTGTTTTCATTTTCATAGCCAAAAGTTTTCATCTTATAGTAATAAAAATATACATCATAAATATCTATTAGATATTGGATTTTTTTAACATATATAATTAATACGAAGTATTTACAATTGTAGTTGATGACTAACTTTAGTTTAAGGATTTGATTATTTTAAGAGATTTTCCACCTTCAACCCCATCTTATTATATATTGGATTTGAGTAGCTTAAATATGCATGCCATATAGAAAATGTTTTTTCTTCCTGCCACTAATTAATCAAACAATAGATATATAGCAAGATACATGTAAGTGTGTGTGGTGGGTACTTGTAAATTACTTTCATACTTGTCATCATGTATGTAAAAAAGTATATAAATAAACATTTTAAATTATTTAGTTTCAAAACTAGTTTATCACTTTTAGAAGTGAGAATATCCTAGATAAAATTGTTTATTAAACTATAATTTAAACATGAGCTTGTCTTTTATATTACTGGATGCAAAATTTTATCTTTCACTTTCTTTTATAACTTTTAGGGTATGCTAAAAATTTTCACATAGTTTAATAGTTAAAATCAAGACTTCTTTTGAAAAAGAAAAAGTAAGCAATATTAGAAATGCGATAATTCTCTATTTGTGATTTGATAATTAAATAATAATGAAAACAATGTTAAAATGTGAATAATTATTTTAAAGAATTCTCATAAGTTTCAACAATTATTTTTTCATTAGTTATTATCAACTTTATTAAGTGATCTAGTGTCTTTAGTCGTCAGCCACCACAAAGACAAAGAAAAAGAAAAAGAAAATGCTCTTTGACTCCACGCGTGTGAAGGTCATATCAGTGCTTTATCGGTTTGCGACATCATGGATTTCTGCACTGTATACCCATTATTGTTGTGCAATGCTTGCTAGGTGGCTGATTCTACAAGATATTTTAAATTTGTCCCAGGTGGCAAAAACAAAATATTAAATGCACCGAAAATTATAAAAATTATAAGTAAAAAATAGGTCTAGTATTATTATGTAACAGCATCATAAACATTCATAACTCACAGAAACCAAGATCCTGAACTAAAACACTATTGGATTTTAGTCCAAGAATCTTCTTTCCTTGTCTTTTCTCCTTGTTATTTATGCTGTCTCTTACATTTATGTATATTTTATATGTACAGCAAAGATATTTACTCAAGAAGTCATCTAAATCTGAAAAAAACACCTGTTCAGTCTGACAGATGGAAACTAAACTATATATAACTCTTCTGTCCTACAAATCCTGCAGAAAGGTTGGTCAATAATACAAGTTCTCAAGGAGAAAGGAAAAATCATGTCCTCACCACCTAAGAACAAGGTTGTTGTAATTGAACTAAGAAACATTTTGGTATGAGGGTAGCTGAGATAACTGCAGCAATTTTCTATGTCCTCTCGTGGAACACAAGAGACCTTGACAGAGCTGCGGGGTTAGCATGCAACACTGGGGATGCTTCAACCACCACATGGTTCTTCTTGTCATCACTACCTACCTTGGATGCAAAGGCCTTGAAAAGGCCTCCTCCATTGAGGGAGTTCCCCTTCTCATTCTTGATCCCTAGTGTTGACCATATAGAGCTCTTTGCAGCTTCTGTAGGGTCATCAATTCTCAGCGTCTTGGGGATCAACACAGTGTTGTTTTTATTTTCTACCACGTTGCTGCTGCTTTCTGTGCCAGGCTTTTGGAACAAGATGTCTCCATCTCTTGAATGCTTCCCCAAGGTTGGTGAGTTTGGACCAGAGCTAGGGGCGGATTGGTAATTTACACTCCAAGAGGGTGGTGGCATGCATCCCCAAAATGCTGGTGTGGTGGGGTAGAATGACACAGGTTGGTAAAAAGTAGGAGTCATTGCAGGGTTCCAAGGATTAGGCCAAGCAGAAGAAGATGATGAAGAACCTGGGAGACACAGTTGAGGACTGAAACCTTGATGATAAATCTTATCCACTGATTCATCATGAGAGCTAGTAGCATTGTCTCTCTTCTCAGACAAAGTTGAAGCCATAGCAGAAGCAGCAACTGAGTTAATATCATCCCTAGTATTATTGTTATTGTTATTAACAGTGCTAACATTGTGCTTTGGTGAATGAAACCCGTTGAGGACACCATTTTGTGTTTTCTCAGCAAGGCTCAACACAGAAGCCATGGAGTCACAGAGAGGGAAATCTGATCCAAAGGTCAAGACAGCACTGTGCAATGATCCGTTCTGAAGGGTCTCAGGAACCATGATTTGACGATAATGTGATGCAGCAGAAGAAGAGTTTTTGTTCTTGCGGCGGCCTGCACCAACTGGCACATTCCTCATGGTTCCTCCTGCAGTCCAGTATCTCTGGCAGTGCTTGCAGAAGTGGCGTGGCTGATTCACGTTATAGTTGTTGTAGTAGCAGAACTTGGTGTCCATGCTGTTGCAACGAGGGCATGGAAGAATCTTGTCTGGTTTCTTTGGAGTTTTGTCCTCTGATGCGCTTGTGGTGTCAGTTTGGTCCCCTTTTTTAGGTGATTTCATCAGGGAAGTTTCTATTTCAGTTGTGGGGCTCTTGGGGTTCTCGAGATTGCATGAAGATGTTGGAGATTTTAGTTCTTCTTGTAAGGCTTCGTCATCTTGTGTTGAGGTGAGTTCTTTCCTTGATGGTTCCTGAGATTAATACACAATAGTTAGATTAGACATAAGCACTTGTATTATAAACATTTTTTACTATAAACTATCACGTATAATTAGATTATGATTCTTGCAAGAATTATTTAATAGTCACTGTATAGCTAACAGAAAATGTGAAATTACAAAATTCAAAATCTAAGAGACTAACTAAATTGGTTTAATTCACATCATTATGGGGGCAAAGATGATTGCTATGTTTGTACATAAATTAACTATAGTAACTGGTTTGTTATGACATATAAATAAATAAGCTAGAGAAACATTAAAAGGTAATCATTCCTGACATTATACTATGTTATATGTCAGTTTTGCAAATTTCATGTTTTTGAAGAACACAACACAATTTTGTATTCTGTAATGATTAGGATTCACACACATATTGCTTTCTCCTGGTAATTTTGAAGCGCATAGTTGATAAACAGGGGAGCAAACAGAGTTTAGGAATATGGTTTATTCTTCCTTTTTCATCAGCTTTTAATTTATCATATATGACCTTTGCTTGATGCAAGAGAGTGTTATGTGAAATCAATTGAATATTAGAACAATATAATGGAAATTTCCTTTATTTCTGAATAAAAGAGAGGAATACAGACTGATATTGGAGGAGAACTCAAAAAGCGAGAAAGCATATTAATCCTGAATACAAGTGTTATACATCAACCAACATCGAAGGAACAATTTTGTTTTTTCTTTAAAAAATTTCTTCAACCCCTTATGAAAAGGTTCAAGTAAGAAAATAAAAGAGTATAATATAGTTCAACAATAAAGAAAGGCAAAATATTCTTTAAGCATTTCTGTGTATGACAAGTCAATCGGAAACAAAATAAGCTATTGAATGTGGACAGTGTCAAACTATAATAAAGTTAGATCCAATATAAGTCTGACGCGTGAAAAGCAATTATAGTTTGGCAGAGGAAGAAATTCAATAACAAATCTTCAAAGTTCAAACCGTCCAAATGGCTACAGAACTTCCAGGATGCTGCAAGAGATCCAATAAGAAATGAACTCGAAGTTGCAAATTAACAACCAGTTTAGGATAAATGTTTTTCAAATATGGATAAACTGAGCTAGAAGAATTGGTTTGGAATTTGGATTATTAGAAAAGTCTAAAGCAAAATTATTGATTCACCAATAGAATGGACAAAACCAAAGCGTGTCCAACCACATACTCTTATTCGTTATTCTTAAAATTATATTCTGGGAATGAACTGGATCCAGTTTCGATGACAGTGCCTCACAATGACTCGTAGCCACCACCAAAAAAAATGAATAAGCAAAATTAAAAGAAAACAGGAAACAATTTCATGAACCATATGTGATCATGCAAAACACTCTGTGTACTTCTCAAACAAAAAGCTTCTCAAAACAGCCATGGAGATTGCTTGCCCCTTAACTAGGATCCAAAAAAGATGAAAAATTTAACGAACCCATCAACAATTGTGAGCTTCTGAAAAAAAGGTCACTTTTAAATTTGCAAAACACACCAGTACAAATCAGTAAGCTCCATGATATGTTTTTTTTTGTTGTTGTTGTCATGTTTCAAGCTCAACCCTTATTATATAGACACCATCATGGCTCATACCTTATCCCTCTCAGGTTCATGTTCCGTTGTGGACATCACTTCACGTGGAAAAGATGAAGATGAAGGAGGACTGTGATGGTGAGAATAATCTTGAGGAGGAGCAGGTTCATCAGAAGAACCATCAGCAGAAACCTTGTTGTGGCGTGACAGAGAAATTGTTCTACCAAACAGCTTTATGGCTGAGTCTTCAACAGCCTCAGACATTCCTGTGTTATATTGTAACTAAACTAACAACTCAGCTTCACCACTCTCTCTCTCTTTCTCTCTTCTACTTTGGCTCAGACTCTTTGAAGAAAAAAAAAAAAACGAGAAAAAAATAGAAAAACACGCATATAAAGAAAGTAACAGTTGCAGCAGTAGTTGATATTGTTGTAAGTGTAGCTAGCAGTGTTGGTATTGTTTCTTTTCTCTCTCTGATTACTTGATCATCGTGTGCAACTAAAGAATGGATATTGAATAGTGGAGAAAAGAGAAAGAGAAAGAGAGAGAGAAGTTGTGTTGTGTGAACTGGTTTATTAACATGGTTGGAATGGAATGCCACTTCAGCAAAGGGTGAATTTTGTGAGCCACAAGTTCTTGTGGCCTATGAGATCTTTGTGTGCGGTTGGATTCCCCCAAGTTACATATAAAGATAGTGGTTTGTGTGTGTCCCACCCCTTTTTCATTCCATGTCATCTGCTTTCATCTTTTGCCTTTTTGTCAATCCCTCCCTCTTTCTTCTTCCTCAATAGTTAGTCAAATAACTTCCCAACCTTTCGTTTCTCACCATAAACCTTCTTGCTTTCAGCACTGTCTGCTTCGGCTTAGCCTCTTTTCTTTCCCATTCTTAACTGTTTTCTCATTAAGGCAATTTTAACCTCCTCAGTTTCATATTGCTCTTACCTAACTTTCTACATACTATGGAAGGAAGAAAAATATTCACATTTACCAAAAAAGATGTCTTTGTCATCAACCCTTTGCAGCAACTAGGGTAAAGTTCTATCTTTTTTTATTTAGTAGTTTTCAGTTGAAGTTGTGAACATGTATTATTAAAGACTTGAAGTGAGAGTTTTGTCTTTCTTAAGAAAAAATATAATTAATTAGTATACGTATGATGCTTGATCAATTGCTATTAATTATTTCTTGTTAATTATAAAAAAAAAGTGAATCAGGGTTACTATTTATTTGTTTGCACCAAAGTATAAGTGGAAATATAGTATAATCTAATAATTTATCTTTTTTTATAGTGATTTTATACTACTTGAACAAAACTGCTCCCTGGTAAATGATTCAGGAACTTTAAGATAAGACTTAATATCGCGTTTTTTAAAATTCTAAATAATTAGTTTTTGTCTAGATGTAAAGTTAATCATATTAAAAGACTATAAATGTTGGATTGATTTTTGAAACCTATGTTAAAAATCATTGTCTACATTAATGTAAAGAATGTGTTTCCAGTATTCATTCTAAGAAGAACTAAAGTTCACTTTCAACAAAATTCTCATTCTACATGCTTTCTTCCAAAAGCTAATATTAATTATAGTGTTGATTTTTGTTGTTACCTCTTGCATAATTTTTTTTTCTTTCTCTCTTTTAAAATAAATTTTCTCTCTCTTCACTTGTATATATTTTTTATTAAAAGATTCACTGAAAGTAGAGATGGTTTAATAAATAATAAAGATTAAAGTTCTAATTTATATTTAATATATAAATTAAAATTTTTAGCTATTTGATTTTATTTTATAACTTTTATCATCTTAATTTTTTTTTCTAAATTTCTTATTTATATTCTCATCAGAAATTGCCTTATAAGACAAGAGAGAATAAAATAATTTGAAATGATCACACTTTTGTTTAGAGTAATTTTTTATTTTCTTTAATCTCAAAGTTTTCTTTTAGCTTTGATCTTGCATTTAGTTTTTTTGTCTTAGATATGAGATCTCAGTCACTTAGACGAATCTTTACTAGTTCAAGAGTAAGTTAGGACTTCTTTACTTTTGTTTGATTTATTTTATTTTTTAAGGAGTACAAAAGTAAGAAGATTAACATGTTAAGTGTTCAATATAATTAAGAGACTAATTCAAGTTAGAATATTATAATTTAGTATATATGGATAATTCTATATGAGTATTTTGAAATTGTTGAGTGTGTCGAACATGAAAGAATAAATTGTTGAAGAAATTGATGTTAATATAAGTTGGTTTATAATTGAATTCTTAAATTGTAAATTTGAACTAATGGAATAGTAGGTTTAGCTTTATTGTAGCACAATATTTATATTATTGAAGTTTACTTGATAGATTCTAAGTAATCTTAATTTGATATTGAATTGCAATTTGGCTTTGTATGGTCAACACTAGTTAGCATGCTATGAATATAAAAGTAGTGCTATAGGTGTTTGAAGTTAAGTTAAACTCGTATTGTTAGTTTAAAAAGGAATTGCATAGAGTTTTGGAATCTGTTTTGATAATGCCTCAAATTGACAAACTTTACATAACTTCACTCAAGACATAAAAATTCCACCCAACCAATCAATTTCATGCCGAGAGTCAACATTATCTCAAGCTTGAATATGCTTAAAAGGTCATAATTTGCTCAACCAAATGATAAATTCGTATTGCAAATCATAATTTGTTTAGCAGATTTAGACCCATGAGTAATTGGAGAAAAACTTTATTAAATTTTGCTCAATGGTTTTCTAGGCGTTGAGCGATTAAATTATTTGTGAATTAGGTATTGTATTCTTCATGAAGTTGTAGTTTTGGTTGTTATAGAACTTCAGTTATAACTATTTTAGTGAGTAAAGATCAAGCTGTCAATTTTAGATGAATTTGTTGCAAGTTTTGAACTTCTGAGCCAAATAAATGATTTTTTAGAACTTAAAGTATTCATAAGATGTGTAGCTTATCATCTTAGCTTTATTATGAGTTATACTTGAGCATGGTTGGATGAATGAAATTCAGTATGGGTTTATATATTTAAACGTTGTCGAGAAATCATTTATATTTTATGAGTTGTTTTTGAATTGTGATGCAATACAATAAAGTAAGAGAGCATATTATCTAAAGGGTGTGTTGAATGTCATTGGATTATTTTATTTAAATGTTTTATAATAATTGTTAATGTATGTTGTATGTGGCTTATCATGGGTGTGTTGCCCCGTTGTGGGTGTGTGGTGAGGATACCTAAAATGATATTGTGTAATATTAGGCACGAAATTGTTTATCATTTTGCAGCCTTCCATATTGAATTTCTTCAACACTCCTCTCACATATTTTTGCTATCCAATGAAGATACCTTCTGCAGATTGATGTATCTCCATCCCTAAAAAGTAAGACATTTCTCCCAATTTTGTCATCTCAAAGGTTTCCAGTATCTGATCTTTGAATTGCTTAACAAGATTCAAGTTGTTTCTTGTCTCAACCAAATCGTCAACATACAATGAGATAACAATTATATCACAATCTTGGATCCTTTTATACAGAGTCGACTCACTAAGACTCTTATTGAATCCTATGTTCAGTAGAAAGTCATCAATCCTGCTATACCAGGCTCTAGGTGTCTCTTTAAGGCCATACAAAGCCTTTTTTAATTACAGGACCTTAGCTTCTTCTCCTTTTACAACAAATCCTTTAGGATGCTGGACATAAATCTCTTCTTCCAGAAATCCATTCAAAAAAGTAGACTTTATATCAAGCTGATACCCTCTCCAACTTTTTTGAGCTGAAAACGCAAGCAACATCCTAATTGTATCAAGTCTGGCTACTGGTGCAAAGCTATCAAAGAAATCTACTCCAAATTGTTGAGCATATCCTTTCACCACCACTTGTGCTTTGTATTTGTTGATAGAGCCCTCAACATTACACTTAATTTTGAAGACCTACTTATCACCAATAGTCTTCTTGTCGAATGACTTATCCAGTAGACTCTATGTCTCTTTTTTCTCAATCATTTTCAGTTATTCCTCCATTGTTGCAACCCAACTTGAATCTCTTGCATCTTCTTCATAATCTACAGGCTCAAGAACAACAATATTGCATCTTTGATATATATCGGTTAAGGATCTAATACCTCTAATAGGACAGTCATCTAGAGTTTCTTAAGGAACCTCCTACTCAGTTGTTTTTGAGACATTTGAGACCTCAATCTCATTTTCTGCTTTATCCTAGTTCCAATCAACAGATTCATCGAAGCTGACATCTTTGTTTACTATCAATTTATCAGTCAAAGGTTGATAGATCATGTATCCTTTGGTGATGTTGTTGTATCCCATCAGAATCCCTACTTCAACTTTTTTATTAAGCTTCGCTCTTTTCTCCTCAGGTACATGGGAATAGCATACGTAACCAAACACCTTGAGATATTGCACCGAAGGCTTGTACCCTTTCCAGGTTTCAAATGGATTTTTATTCTTCAATATTCTGGTTAGCAATCTGTTCAGCAAGTAAGTGGCAGTATTCATCGTCTCGGCACAAAATTCTTGGACAACTTGTTTTCAAACAACATACACGTTGTCATCTCCATGATGGTTCTATTTTTTCTTTCACTCACACCATTCTGTTGTTGTGGAGTGTAGACTATTGTAAAATGATGCTCAATCCCTGCATCTCCACAAAACTCCTTGGATTTATCAGAGGTATACTCAATACCATTATCTAATATGATCACCTTAATCCTTTTATCACATTGATTCTCAACCCATTACTTAAATGTGCCGAATATAGCAATCACTTCATATTTTTTTTCCTCATAAAATATACCCAACAAAATCTGTTATGATCATCAATGAACAATATATAATACTTGTTGCCATTGAGTGATTCAATCTTTATTGGTTCGCAGACATATGCGTGAATGAGTTGCAATACCATTTCCATTTTGCAGGCTTTATTTTGAGGAAAAGGCTTCCTAGAGTACTTTGCGAGTTGACAAATTCCACAAATTTCATCTCTAGCTTCAACACAAGGCAAGTTATGCACTAACTCATTTTTATGCATGAGGTTAAATGTAGAATAGTGAAAATGTCCTAACCTTTTGTGCCAAATCTGTCCCCAATCAGCTACAGAAGAGTAAGAAAATTCTGTTTGCATGTTTGCCAAGAAGCTTTTACCCTTCATCTTTACTGACAACAACTTAGTGCTAGTAGTATCAAATATTTTGCAGGTTTTATCCTTGAACACCATATCATAGTCTTTCTATAAAATTTGTTTGACACTTAACATATTTTGATCAATTTCGAGAACATACAAACATCAGAGATTATTCTTGTACCTGAGCCAGAATCAATGGCAATATCACCTGTGCCTTTGACCTCAATATAGTTTTCATTCCCAATTATGAGTTTGAAAGAGTGTGTTCTGTCTAGTTTCACAAACATGCCTTTATCATGAGTCATGTGATGGGTGCATCCATTGTCAATAAACCATTTTTACTAGTGACGTCACTAGCAAAGCAGGTTGCCACAAAAAGTTGCTCCTTCTGTTGTTGATCGGCTGCTCGTGCTCATTGTTGCTGCTTTTTACACACCTTTTCCACATGGTCCTTCTGGTTACATGACTTGCACACTAATTTAGGTTTAAACCAGCATCTACAATGTGGATGAGATGCTTTTTTACAATGTTGACATGACGGTTACTTCTCCTTCTTGTCTTTGCCACATTTACCATTCTTCTCATTCTTATTCCAACCTTTCTTCCTTGCATTAATACCTGATTGTTCTTTTTCTTTTGCTTGAAAAGCTCCTTCAGTACTCGGCTTTTGTCTCAACATTTTTCTCTGCTCTTGAGTTTGCAGGGAGTTCATCAACTTTGTTAGAGAAATGTGTGTGAGATCTCTAGAATCTTTAAGGGATGTGATATTTCCTTCAAACCTCTCTGGTAAGCTCACCAACACTTTTTCTACCATCATTTTATTAGGTAAGTATGATACACGATGTCAAAATCGCCCTAAATTATACTAGGAAGCTAGATTTGTAGTATACCTAACCTAGGTAATTCTTTCCAAAGACTAGCAGTCGTTCTCTTAAAAGAATTCAGGGATTTTAATGAAATAATTAAATTTAATAAAATAAAAATAGAATTCTAAACAGATTATACATAATAAAATAAAAACATAATTTTAAACATATTAGATATAATAAAATAAAAACAAAATTTTAAATAGATTAGATATAATAAAATAAAAACTTAATTTTAAACAAATTAGATAAATACATATAATAAAAACCAACCCGACCTCTTCGGCTCTTCCAAATCCCTCACTAACTCCTAAAGAAAATCTGAATTACATGTGTGGGTTAATTAGACAGAGATCTCTGCATCTATTTAACATTTCAAACACCCCACAATCATGGAGCATCTTGCCGAATACATAATATGCTAAACAACTGCAATCGCCCGTTATGAACAACAATATTATTCCGACTTGAATATCGGTTTAGAAATTCCACAACACAATCCAATCGGTATTGATTCAATTACTAAATTAATCCAATTATTAAATTTAATAATCAATTTAAAATAACAATTGAGCATGTAATTATGGAAAGAAAAATTACAAAACATGAGTCTCAGGATTAAGAAACAGGAGAACACTTGGATATTGGATTGAATAACACAATTAGTCAGTCATAATCATGATTGGCACAACAAGGCAGAAAGATAAATGCAAAACATAAAGAAGAGAAAGAAAGGCAAAAAGAAAAATAACTGTATTTAATTATCTACTGTCTACTCTGATGTCACTCGGCTCTACCAATAAAGCTTTATTTATAAAAAATTTAACCTAAAACATGAAATGACTAAATAGTCTTTCATAAAAAATTTGCTCAAAATATCCCGGGGCCGCCTTGCTGTCCAGCCTTTGTGTATCGACTTCAAGTCCAATTTTAACCATTTTCCAGTTTGAATTTGTTCTCGATCCTTGAATAACATTTGTAGATTTTTAAGTTATTTGTAAAATGAAACAATAATCAAGTGAATCCGAGTTTTGTGGCAAAAAGTTATGAACAAAATATGAAACACACTCAAATCTGTTAAAATTTTGAAAATGGTGTCAAAATAATAATAAACTTTTAACTGAAGCCTAATTGGCCCAATTACAACAAAATGTTGTAAAACTCTAATTATTATCAACTGATTTATCTTTATTGTTATCATTATATAATCAGAAAGTGATAAAAATAAATAAGAGCCTATCAAAGTATTCTTTGATGGTTTCAACTTCTTTCATTCTCAACAACTTAAATTCTCTTATGAGGTTGAGAACTTGCATCTGTTGAGTTCTCTCGTTTCCTTGAAACACCTCTTGAAGAGTATCCCAAGCGTGTTTAGTTGTTTTACAGGCCATAATCCTAGTGAGTACGATCTTGGCCTTCGATCTTCTTCTTGCTTCATCATTGTAATCTCTAATTTGAGCTACACTTGGATCTTCTTGTAGCGACTGAATTTCAAACATTACAACATCCCACAAACCACTTGCCAATATGTAAGACTTCATTTTGACAACCCATATTTGATAGTTTTTTCTTGAAAAAATCGAAGGTGCTGCCATGAAGTTTTGGACCATGAGTGAAGGTTTTTTTTTTTTGTTCTTGAAAGGTTCATCATTGTCTTCCATCTTACTCTCACACTCACATGTACTTAAGAATAAAGAGCTCTGATACCAGTATGTAGAAAGATATAGATTCAATGAATAATTTTTCATTGATCAAAGAAGAATTTTATACAGAATTGGAGAAACCAACTTCTCCTAAAAATATGGAAAAAAAATACGACTATATTTAGTTCTGCAAGAGAAAATAAAAACAATCTTTGAATAAGTCTTCTGCAACAACTTCATTCAATGTCATCAAAAGATGTAGTCCTCAACGGAAACTCATTAAGAAAAGAAGATATTATTATTTCACTTATGATCTAATCACATAGAGAAGAAATAAAGTGGTGAGAAAAAGAAAGATTTTTGTATCAACACTTATTATAACATATGCAAGTAATCATCCTGATATAAGACCCAGAGGTCAAATTTTACCATTGGTGGAAATGTCAAATACACATAATATCACCTAACATTGTTTGATGGTCATAAGGAGATGCAGGTGTTCATAAGATATGAAGATTTTTTTATTGTAGTAACTTCTGTGCTTATCTACTTGAGAGAAAATTATGTTATGAGTCAATATGGTGGAGAGATTTGAGAAAAAGTGTGTTGAACTAGTGATCAATGTATATGGTTTGATAAGAATCATATCGAGCAATAAGGGGATGGAGGATATAAATTTTTGGAAAGGTCGGGGAGAAAGTCTTAGCTAGATTGTAATTAAGTATGTATATTAACTCAAAACAAAAAAAGTTGAGATTGTTAAGAATATAGGAATATGGTGTGAAAGATAACGAGAATGGGACATAACGAGGAGAAAAATTTAATTTTAGTGGAAAAAGTAATATTTACAATAAATTCACAAATAATATAAGTATGATACAACCTTTTAAGGTGAAGAAAGATGGGTGATGATGGTGAAAGGAGGATAATAGATGAACTTACATAGTTTACTTAGTGTATAAAGTAATTTATGTACTTAAGTTTGTAACAATGCACAAAGAAGTGTCGTAAGCATTGTAGGATATTAAATTACCTTTAAATCTTCATATCATCTATGAAAGGTGTTTAAAGATAGATTACCAATGAAAAAAAAAAGTGAGGAGGAGGAATATTTTGGTACAAACAAACAATCTTTTAAGTCTTTTTTTTTGGATTAATTAAAGAGAATGTTGCACATGTTTTGTTCCACTACACTAATGTCCATATTGTTTAGATATCTTGTTATAGTCTTAGTAAAAAAATTGTAATATTTTAGTTTTGTTTAAACTTTGTTAATAATTAAGGTAATTAAGCATGTGTTTGGTCTTAAGTAGTTGTCACGTTTGTTTAACGTTAATCTGTTATTAACTTTAAAGGGAGCGTTTTACCCTTTGTTTTTGTTTTTTTAAATTTAAAATCTTTATTAGATACCTTCAAGGTCAGTTGTATATAAACAAAAAATTTTCTTTTAATAAACACCAGATACATGCTCAATTACTAAAGACTAAACACATGCTCAATTACCTCAAACATTAAAGGAATTCAAACAAAACTAACAAAATTAAAGATTTTATACTAAGGCTATTCTCTTTTTTCTTCTTATTGTAATAAAAACAAAATACATCAATACTTGTTATACTAAACTGACTATTTACCCTAAACTATATTTGATTTGCCTAAGATTGTTTTTCATTACCCCTAAAACTACCATATTAAAGAATTATACTTTTTATATTAGTTATTACAATAATCGATGTGAAAGATACATATACCATGTTGGTTCTTGTAATAATTGATGTATAATTGTTGTTGTACACCTTAAGTTTGGGGTACCAAAGTACTATATTTCACATTGGTTATTATTTAATCGATATACAATGTTCTCAGTTTCAACATTGGGTAAGAATGTAATAGACTAAAATATAAAATTTTCATATCGAGAAAATTAAAGTTGAAAGTTTTCATTTTCAACATCTGTTCTAAAATTGATATGAAATATCTACTAGAACCAATATTGAAAAATGTCATTATCTAGTGTTAAGTACGAGTTAGAGCTTATGTCAACAATAGTGTGGCCAATGTTTATCAATACACATTATTATCACATATTAACTATGTTGAAGCTCATAAGGTAGTTTCGTGTTACCATGAAGTTGTTGGGTGGAGGCTTTTTGGAGGGTCGATTTATACAAGATATGCTTATCCTTAGGTTGGTGGTGCTTGGACTATGAGGTGCTAGTCAATTATGCAGCAAGTTGGCATTATATGACGTAGTTAGGAAAGTATGATATGATGTGAAATAAAGATAATGTAGACTTTGTGAGATAGGAAGTTGACTACTAATATTTACAAGGCATGAGAACAAAGGAGAAGTACTAGATGACAATAGTATAACTACATTTTATCATATGGAGGATGAGGTTGTTGTCATGAATGTGCAACACTGGTAATTTGACAAAGTCAACAAGGCTTGGCCCAACCCACATGGGTTAGACAAAAAAATTTAGAGGACCAAAATGTCTATATGGCCAAAATGTCTATAAAAGTTCCATTAATTAAGCCTATCCCATGGACCATTTTTTAAGTAAAAGGTATTCTTTAAAAATGAAAGTTTTAAAAAGATATTTACTTAAAAAAATCTTTATGCATATGAAAAAGTATTAAGTTTCTTCAATATTTGGCTATTCAAAACATAATATAATTTAAATTGTTAAGATTGACTTGTGCAGACTAACAAACTTAAATGTATAACCTATGTAAACACTTTTATATAGTAGGCTACAGGTCGAATCACATAATATACCCCACATTGTCATCACTAGTTCAACATAACTTGACCTCAATTAAACTCAACTAACTTGACATAGTTCCAGCTTTCCTAGCCCAACCTAACTTAAGTCTTGCTTGACCCAACCTAACCTAGGTCTTTCCTAGTCCAAATTGACTTGGCCCCAATCCGACTTGTCCTAAACCTGACCGAACCCATTTGAACTAGCCAACTTACTTGGACTGACCCGATCTGGATTGTCTATATTTGACTCGATCTTGCATGACTTAAGCTCCACTTGACCTTTCCTGACTTGGATTCGTCTTCACTTGGAGCCGATCTGACTCAACCTGATTTAGGCCTAACCTAACCCAACCTGACATAAGCTAAACCTAATTGGATAACATGATCTTGACCTAGCTTGACTTGGGCTTTAGTTGAACCTAACTTGCCCTTAAATAACTTGATCATGCTCAATCTAAATTCAATTAATTTAATATACATATATTAACATGAATTTCGATAATTATCAACTGGATTTGATATTTAGACTTTTCTTCTTATATTATCACCCACACTCACAATAAAATTGTTTATTTATTTTAAGATTGAATCGTGGTTAGTCTACACAGTAAATTGATAAGTGCTCTTTTGTTTTGTATTTAATTATTGAATATTATATTATATATAAAAAATCTTTTATTAAACTTTTAAAAGAAAAATAGGTCAACACGAAATAACAGCTTCTTTGCCCTGCATATATATAAAAAGAAAAACACACACTATTATTGCTATGAACATATACAACAAAATCTTATTCTTATTGAGTTATGAGAAGTGTTTCAGATCCAATAATATTATATTGTTAAGGATATATTAATTTCGTTTACTATATTTCAAAATATAAGAGTAATTTATTATAATTACATGTAGGCATTTTATTTAAAGAATTTAAAATTATGTAGGGACAACTGCTCCCAATATCCACCCTTCTCCAAAGTCAAGATATTTTCATAAATAAAACATCTCTATGGAAGGGAAGGGTCTGAATAGGCATATGGGGTCCTAATAGTAATCCTCA
>Ga0099825_1005674_pt1 | contig 15921 bp, 13 predicted proteins | sample SiratroredBW_FD_76838 | JGI IMG/M metagenome (GOLD analysis project Ga0099825, IMG submission 76838) | Root nodule microbial communities of legume samples collected from California, USA - Siratro red BW | ecosystem: Host-associated > Plants > Roots > Nodule | place: USA: California | collected...
ATATATATATATATATATATGATCAAGTTTACTGTATATTCTATAAATATTTTTTTCGTAAAGTATTGTACCATTTAACAATTGATGACTTAGACCCAACTAGCACACATTACGGGACCTAGTACAAATAATTTCCTTCTAAACTACTCGTTTATTGAATTTTTTTCGACACCCATTCCTTAGTCCAGTGTTTATATACTTAAGTCATAGAATAATCTTATTCAAAACATCAAGTGATTTCATACTTATAAAATAAAATCCTAAAAGAATCAACCATATATATATATATATATATCGTTTAGTATATCAAAATCAAAATATCTTCATTAGGAATTTTTACACCATCAAATAAAAAAGAATATCAATATTAATTAAATATCTACATCAATGAACAAATATTTATAAAAATTGCATTCTTTTTAAATTTGTCTAACATCAGTATAAATTTATTCTTCTAATATTTTGAATCATATTTTTTAAGATATTATAAAACGTCAATCCAAAATTTCTTCCTACATTAAATAAATATTTCTTATATTCTACATCACTCTTTGAACTCAAAACATCACACGTTATCAAAATACCGTTTCACCTTAATTTTTTTTTTTTAATTCCAACTATTGTATAACACATTCATGACCAAAACAATAGAAAAAAAAACTTCCTTACATTCCATATTAATCTTAGAGTACTCAACATCACATGTCCTTAAAATACTTTTCTCCTTCCAAAATTCTTAATTCTTTTTTTTTCTAATCCTTACAATAATATAAAAGAAATTATAACAAAAATAATAAATTATAGAAAAAACCTCCCTTGCCTTTAGTTTCAACTATAATTCTTACAACATTTATCAACACTTACTCTTTTCTCTCTTCAACCTCTTCTCTCAATTTCGAAATCACTTTTTTTAATATGGTCTTTCAATTGGTATGCGCCCTCACTTTCACTCTCACACTCTTTTTACGTCACTTCTTTTTCTTTTCCTTGCATTTTTTTTTTCTTTTTCTTCATCTCTACCAAGCTACACTCTTTGCTTCATCTCTACCACCATAACACAACAAGCCTTCATTATTGCAACACAACAAGTTGTGTCATCACCTCCACAACTCCTTCATAAGCTTTCGTTCTCTACTATCCAGTATATAGTATTTGCATCCATCAAATGTTGTCTTTTGTCTCATTGTAATAATTGTGTGTCACCACTTAGCTACCCTCTTCCTTTATACCATTATTTTCCACTACGTTCATTGTGTCATTGTGAAGCAAATTGCTCAACTGGATTCCAGGTTAGTAATTTTCCCTACATTGATATTCATAAACCATTATAATATTTGCATATATTTCATCGATTTTCAAGCTAATGTAACACATATCCCACATTTTACATTGGTGGTGATGGAGAGGCTCCTTGGTGCTTTAGCTTGTAGCTCACACTCCAATGGATGAAGAACATGTTCAAGCCATTTGCACCGAACACATTGGATGGAAGGAGCTCCTCATGATGCGGAAGCATGGATGTGGAGGAATTCACCATGGAAGGAAGCGTGCAAGGGAAGTTTGATACAGTTTGGGTGAAGAAGATAGTGAAAGCCTTGAAGGAGGTTAGGCCAACCTTCAAGAGAGAGCTTCTAGCTTCTAAGAGAAGAAACTCAATGTGAAACTTGAGGCAATGTGTTGAAAATTTGGCAGCATTTCATTACTCAAATCAAGTCTACAAGAGAGGTTCCTAGACCTCTTATTTATAGAATAAAGGATGAGCTACTTAGCTTACCATACAAGTTATCTAGGTAGGGTATGGGAGAAGCTAAGTCTAGAAACTCTAGCTTATAAGACAAGCTTCTAACCCTAGCAAGGCTCTCACAAGGTGGTGACAAGTGGCACAAGCTCTCCTTGTGCTACTTGGACTCCTTGATCAAGCCCAACATTATTTATGGACCTCAAGGTCCAAACTTACACTACATGACCCAAAAATACAAAGCCCAAATTTATTCTACTTGGCCCAAATACAAGGCCCAAATTATTCTAAACTATTCTAAACAATTTATACAAATTAGTGGACTTCTCCTTAGTACTCTATTTTCTCCAAAGGGATTTCTTCATATTTGTATTTGGGCCCGAGCAGCTGATTAAAAGCCCAAATAGGATGAGATGGGCACAATCTTCTAGAAAGCTCTTAATTCTCATCTGGCTCTTTGTCCTCTTTATTCTTTGATTAATGTCACTGGGGCGTACTCTATTAAGTGGGATCTACATCGGTGTTAAGTAGAATGTCGGAAACAATTGATGTTAAAAGTCTTATTTCTAATAGTGGTAGAATATTCCTAAAAAGGAGACTTTATACTCTTTGAATGAGTAAAGCATTATCTTTGAGCAATCATATCAACAATCTTAATACATTATTTTCTCAACTAACTGGACATTAAATTTCAAAATGGAGGAAAATAAGTGTGCATAACTTCTCTTTTAGAGTTTATTAGATTTATAAGATCAACTCATCATTAATACACTACAAGAAACTTAGTTATTACATATTGAAAATTAAGTACGAATTTTACATACAGAACTTTATTCATATGTAAAACTGAGTTGCATACGAATTTTTCCGTATGTAACATTGAATTAGTTTGGTGTGAGCGTATGTAAAATCTGTACATAAAGCTCACGTGTTGGGACGGGAAAGAATTTCTGAGGATAGGTTCCGTATGTAATGATAATTGGATCAGTAGGTAAATAAAGTCATCTGTTACATACGGATTTTAGATACCGACTCTAATAAAAGAATTCTTTTAAAATTAAAATTTTAGAATGTGTTTGATATGTTTGAGAATGCAACTTTCCTCTCCTCTCTTGTGCCCTTTCCTAAAGACCCTAAAGCTCTACCACTAGAACGTGCATAAGAATGATTTGTGTGCCCTAAGCTCCACGTTTCATTGTAATCGGAGTTTATTAGAAGGAGAGGAAGGTCGATTACCATTGGCGAGAGAACCCGGTGAGAAATGTTGGTTTTAAATGTTTACGCAGTGTATTCTTTGTCTTAAATGTTTGTTTTCCTTTTGTTTAAGTATATTTGAAGTTTCTGAGAGTGGATTTTGTTTATTCATTGTGTTTGATTTGCGTTCGTGGTGGATTTGAAGCTTCAATGTAGGGTTTGTCTTGTTGCACTGAAGGATCTCACACTATTTATGGTGAATACTCTTTCATTGTCTGCATCATTTGTGTTTGTGTTTGTGTTTTTAATTTTGTAATAAACTTTAACAAGAGTTACAGTTTTACCCAATCTGTCCTCTATGACAATACATCTGTCATGATACCTTGTTTGCCTCATTATGGTGGCAGTAATATTCCTGAAACTTGAGTTAACGTTGTGATTTTGTTGGTGTAAAAGTTGACTAGAGCGAGTGATTCTATGAGGAAGAGTGTGGTGGTGAGTGGAGGCATTGCTAGAGTCGGCAAACTTGAGTAGGATTGTGTTGTTCAGGGTTGAGTTTAAAACACTTAGCCTCACTGCACTCACTTCTATTTCTTTCAACCTCCACCTCTCCCTTTCACCTTAATTATAACTTTGCAGTCACAAAGAAGAAAGTTGAGACAATCTCACTTTCACCTCTTCCGTTTGTAGATCTATCTATTGCTTTGTTGTATGAAATCCGAATCTATCTCATTTTCAACAATGATTTATTCGAACATAATACTAATTACAACTTGCGTCATACATATCGTACTTGAAGCACATTTTGTAACTAAGAAAGACATAAAATCTTTTCATTTTGGTTTTCAGGTGGTTCTCTCTTATGGAAAAGTTACGAATTCAATGAATAAAATAATAATAAAAAATGATAAACTTACAAAAAAAATTTACAGTTCCCTCTCTCGCATTACAGGAGAGATTTACGGGGGAGGAGAGAGAATGCTTTCTTATTTTTTAAATAATTAACTTATTAATATTTATATTATAATAAAATAAAGATAATTAATTATATTAATTAATATAATAATACTTATTAATATTAAATATTGTTATTAAAATAATAATAAATTTAAGAAGATTATAAAATAACAATAAAAATATTAACAAAAATAAAAGTATAACATCCTATATTTTTCATATAATAGAAACTTTATTGCATAAAATTATATAATAAACTTGAATATAAAAATCCATACATTCATCATGTATTTCAAAATATATTTCTCCAAATAAGATTTAATGAAAATATCTTCGTAAAATTACAAATAAAATAAAATAAAATAAAGCTTCTCCAACAATTCACTTGGGACTCACACCACTTGTCAAATCATCTGCTCACGTGTAATACACAATCATTGCAGTTTTAAAAAAAAACAAACAACACACAAAAAGAAGGGTAAACTAGAGAGTTTTAAATAATGTATTTTCATAAATTAAATTTCTATCTCAATCAAACATGAAAAAATCAAGCTTTCTTAATTCATCTCATATCATAATATACTAACTCACATACAAAGACACTAGGCTTTCTACTTCCGAAAGACTCGTGCATTGAGCTAGACTCAGAGGTGTGCACCTGTCATAGACCATCCATATGTTCCGATCGGGCTCATATTTCAAACCTCGGATACAGTCTGTTCCGATTAGGCTCATATTTCAAACCTCGTATACAATTCCCATATGCACAGGGTTAATCCATATGTCCTATTCCGATCAACTCATATTTCAAACCTCGGACATGACCATATGAACCTCCTTCGACTCTTTACTAACTGGTAAACTTCATCTATATGAATCCAATGTACCAGTAGAGTCAAGATACCTCCTTAGATAGATCAAATCTCCAAACAATGCACATCCTAATAATCTCAACACGGGTATCTCCTTTCCTAAAGATACTATGTCTCGATCACACACCACATAATTCACAAACATTGATACTACATTATATCATACATAAACATTCATTCAATTTAATTCAAATTCATCCAATTCATATTTAATAAAAAAATAATTACAATATTCATTAAAAACAGTCAAACTAGCTTCCCTTACCTCTATTTGATCGGACACTTCTCTCTACTCAACGCCAGGAATCTAAGGGTGTCCTCTGATTGTCAATCTGATAACCTATGTAAAGAGAAATTGTTTGAGAGATGGTGATTTTCATAAGAATGAAACTATATATCTTCTTAAAGAAAGAGAGAGTTGGTAGTTTTTATAAGAATAAAACATAACATCTTTTTAAAGATAGTTGGTGGTTGTTATTATAAAAATAAAAAATGAATAACTAATTTTATTTACTTAAACAACTTTATTGTTAAAAAAAATATTCAGGTGTTATCTTATTTATCTCTAAAACTAAATTCCAGGTTAGTTTTTATTTTATAGCTATTTTCTAGGATATTACAAAAAATTTATAAAATAATAATAAAAATAACATATTACAATTTTTTAATTAAAAAAATTAAAATATCTATCTCAAACTTTCCACTCAAATCCCTTAATCCAAACAACCTAACTTTCCACACACTATCATCTCAAATCCACTCTCTCAACCAAACATAGCATAAGTATTTGGTTTTCTTTGGTACTACTCGTCGTGCTTCTCTCGATCCTATCTATAGATGCTAGAGCCAACACATGTAACTTGTTTCTATTTTTCGTAACACATGTAGCTTGTTTCTATTTTTTCGTAAGATTCTGATACCTGAATTCCAATTTCAATCTCAACTTTTTGTATTGAATTTGTGTTGAATATTTATTAAACAAAAACAAAAAACGTAACCAGTAAAAATTTGTAATTTTTATCTAATGTTGTAAAAGCGTGAAACATATATCAAATGGTGTAGATATCTAATGTTTGCAGAAATATCACTTGTTGATTTGAATCCAGTATTATTGTAGTGAACAATCAAAAGATAAGAACAAATAAATCTAATGAAAGACAAAAACAATATGCACAAAGTACTTCAAAAGATGATCAAAATATTAAATAATGTTATGTGAATACTTTAAATGTATAATATCACAACAATGTTGTGAATACTTAAATTTGGTGCGTGTGAAATCAACATATATTACATGAACCATATCTTTTTTGTTTTTATTGGATCTCAAGGCAAAAAGATAAAAAACAAAATTATAAAAGATAAAACTAATATATTAAATCTGATACAAAATAAGCTGTGTTATTGTGTAGATCTTTATTTTAAAATTAATGTTGTGGAAATGTAAAGACAAGTACATTCAGTCTTTATCAAATATTAAATTTTATCTTTATAAAAAATGAATATCTCTATCAAAAATTAAATTATATCTTTATTAAAAATAAAGTTTTATCTCTATTGAAAATCAAATTTTTCTTTATCAAAAATCAAATTTTATCTTTCAATTAGAATTTTACTTTAAATTTATCTCTAAATAATATTAATTTTCAAAAATTCATTTTCTCTCAAATAATCAATTTAATTAAAAACTGATAGGTGTTATTTGAGATATAAAAAAGAATAGATTAACCAAGATAGTAGTTCAAACCAAGAAAGAACATGTTTGGACATGATTCATAAGCCTCATGAAAGTGTGAGGTGCATTAGTGAGCCCAAAAGGAATCACCAACCATTCGTATAGTCCAAATTTGGTCTTAAAAGTGGTTTTCCACTCATCACCCTCATGACTCTAATTTGGTGATATCCATTTTTTAAGTCAATTTTGGAAAACAATATGGACCCATGCAATTCATCAAGCATATCATCAAGTGTAGGGATCAGGTGTCTATATTTAATAGTGATGTTATTGACTGCAGGTAGTCACAACACATTTTACATTTTCCATCCTTTTTGGGCACCAACAAAACTAGCACGATACACGGGCTGAGGCTCTTTTGTACGACTTGAGGATCTTGACTATATATATATATATATATATATATATATCTTGTTTCCCTTACCTTTGAAGATTGGAGCAAATTTCTTATTTCTCTCTTTCTTTTCACTATTTCTCTTACTGTTTTTCTCATGCAAATTGTGTACTCATGTGGTTTTAATTCAATTGTTTAGTTATGATTCAGTTGGATTCTAAGGCTTAGTTTTACTTTGGCTAATTTCGCAAAGGTGCAAGCATTGTCGTAATATTCTGACGTGGCAATGGTAAATGATGAGGTTTTATCCTAGTTTATCCTAGCATTAAATGTTTGAATATATTTACTCTCTTAAACTTATTTATGCCCTTTCTACCCTTTACTTAAAACTTCTTCTCCATCCATGTTTTCATAAGAAATTTAAGTTTTGTAGAGACATAATCCTTTCAGTGGTTTGAATTGAACTTTAACTTGGTAAGCAATTTACTCAAAATAGATAAATTCAGATCCAATTAACAACATCTTTAGATCTCCTCAAATTGGAGTTTCAAGAGAACCTTATCATGGAAAATATTTTAAATTGTTTTAAAAATTTATGTGTAAGCTATCAATTAAACTGCAACTGATGTACATTATACTGAAGTATTAACTGGTTCAAAAGCTATTTCCATTTTTCATAATCTCATTCTTCAAAAGTTTGATTATCTTTTGATTTTTCTTTGGAAATAATTAATTGAAGTTTGGACAAAGTTATTTTAGTGAAAGATGAATCAATACACAACAAAGATAACTGAATTGGATTTTGCAAGAAATATAATAAACTTATTATAGCTTTTACCTGTTATTAGAATTAGCATGATAGATGATCCACCAATAGAAGATTAACTAAATGATTCTATAACACATGGTCATACTAAAAGGCCTCATCAAATGAAACATGTAGACGTGTTAAATGATCTTTTGATGATATACGTACTGGACGTGAGTAAACCCATGCCGAAATAAATACCCATCAATCATGAGGTACCACTCTGAGTTCTTTCTAACCTCCCTAGCTTCTCTCGAATCTTTAGGTAACTCACCCTTTGCTAAGTAGCACACATAAGGCATAATCCAAGTGTAATCTTTCCTACCTTCTAACGCAAAAACATTTGCAATTTCTTCATTTTCAGTTCCAATAGAGACTCTTGGTGTTCTTAAAGTTTCCTGTATCACTGACCAATTTCCCCCGTTTGCCAAACTAGCCAATTTTGAGAGTAAATTGGCTCAGGTATTCTGCTCCCTGGGTACATGTGTTAATTCAAATGAATCAAAAGCATTAGCTAAGTATTGCATGTAGCTAAGGTATTTTGCCAAATGGGGGTCCTTTGTAAAGTAGGTGCCCAACACTTGACCAATTATGAGCTGCGAGTGACTTTTGGCCGTCATTTGCGCACACCCCATTCTTTTGCCAATATCATACTTGTTATCAAAGCTTCATATTCAGCCTGATTGTTGCTGGATTTCTTTACCATCACCATGTCAGCCAGCCATTCCAATATTGTATGTCCCAAATATGATTGGCCTTAATTTGTTTTTGGGTTTCCTCGCGTATTGCCTCCCTCCTCTCTTCATTTACCTTCCTCCTTCTTTATTTGACCGGTTTAGCATTCGAATCTAGGTTTAAACAGTGGCACAAAATCTGGATCTATTCTCGGCATGACAGATAGAGTCCATGCCAAAGCATCAATATACTTCGACAAGACTGAGAGCAGGTTCTCTTGTTCTCTCTCACTTAACTTGACTCTGATTTTCAACGTTCTGCCCTCAGGTAACTCTACTTCTTTGATTCCTCCCATGGGTTTTGGGTTGTGATCCTTGTATGGTGGCTCGACCTCAGTTTTTAGGATGTTAGTTTACCAAGTTAATGGGAGGGCGTATGACCCTCTCTGGTTGCACAAGTTGATTTCGTAGCACTTTTGGGCCACCTTTTGATCTACCTTCATGATGACCACCCTCCCGTCTGTCGTGGGGAACTTCATCTTCATATTCGATGTTGATAACACCACTCCTACTTGGGCATCCCAAAAGTAAATTGTAAGAGGAAGGTGCATTTACCACCATGTACTTTACCATAATGGTTCGGGGCTATAGTTCCGTCAGTGAACATAGTCCTTAGCTTCATGCATCCTCTAACTTCGACATGTTCACCCGAAAATCCCACCAGGACTCCATCATACCTTTGTAACTGCTCTTTTGTTATCTGCAGCCCCACAAAAGTGTCTTAGAACATAATGTCTGCAGAGCTGCCTCGGTCAATAAACACTCGGTGGACATTTCGCCCTGCCAACACTACTGATAGGACAATAGGGTCATCTTCATGTGGTGCCACATCAGCTAGTTCCAACACCAAGAAGGTTATGCCTGCCACTTCGTGCTTTTGTCACGGTAAGTATGGCCCGAGAGTACCTTTTCCTTGTCAAGTTCGTTACTCCCCCCTGCAAAGCCTCCAACAAGAGCGTTGAGATCTCCATAGTGGGTCTTTTGTGTTGCTCTCCTGTCGTATCGTCTTGTGTCGCATCCCTTTACACTCTCTATGATTGTTGTAAATATTTGTTGATGAGGCCGTCTTGCGCTAGTTTTGCAAGTTGCGTAGCCCGAGTGTAGCAATTATTGGTGTTGTGCCCTTTTGCTTGATGAAAATCGCACCACAATTTATGGTGAAAACCGAGTACCCTATCGGTGGGAACAGGAAACCTCAGTCTAGCAGTCACTTGTAGGTCTTTCAAAATCTCTTTCTTTGATGCGTTAAAGTTAGTACCAAGAGTTCCTGTTCTTGCTGCAAATCGCGCCTCCCCTGACTAGGTGTTGTGGCCGCATATGGTACGTAGCGATGCTCATCTCTTCAAAATGTTGGACGGGCTGTATCTTTTCTCGGCGCATCCTCGCAAGATTGAGATTTGTCGAGTGAGCACCGTTCTTCAACTCTTTTTTATTTCATTACCTATTCCGCCTCCATGTGGGTGGTTGCTCTTCGGTGCACTTCTGCCATGGTCTCGACCTTATCCCCTAAAGGAATTAGCCCAGAGTCCCTTTACAAAAGCTTTAACGAACATCTCCTCATTTTGAGGATCTATTTTTACCATAATCTCACAAAATTGGTTGAGAAAGCCCTAGAGCGGCTCTCCCTCTTTTTGGTGTATATCAAACAGGTCCGCCAACTTTGGGAGTTTCACTTGATTTGCTACAAATTGTTGTAGGGACAATTGGGAGAAAGTATGGAATGAATCTACGGTACCATCTGGGATTCTATTGAACTATTATAGTTTCGTTCCAGTGAGAGTGCCTAGGACATCTTCCAACGGACGACGTTAGAGCTCCGAAAGCCTTAAGATGTGTTTCAAGATCTCTTGATCCCGAGTAGGGAGCCATCTTCGGAACCATGAAATGTGGTGGCTAGCTTTGCCATGTTTTTTTGCGTGAAAGGTTTGGGATCAACATTCAATAGAGGCACCTGAGAAGTCCCCGAGTTCGGAATGACGGGTCGTCCTCTCAATATTTGTTGTAGTTCTTCATTGGCTTTCTTAAGCTCTTCATAAGATTTAAAGCTTCCTCCATCTGATGATGTGCCTATCTGCTTCTTCTCTCATACGCTCTTGCTTAGTGTAGGCTTCTTCCCTTTCTCTCTCTCGGTTTTTCGATCGCTTCCTGAATTCTTCGTTACCCCGTTGCAATTCAGTCATAGTCTCCAGAATTTGCTGAAGAGTTGGTGAGTCGCCATTCCCTCCAATGGTTGTAGGTTGCCTATTGTTTCTTATCTTCAAAGGGTTTCTCACAGAGGTGTTTCACTCAGGGTTTTTCTCTCGTGTTTTCCTCTCAAGATTTTTTCTCTCAAGGTTTTCTCTCAAAGTGTGAGTAGGAAAAGTTTACTTGTCCCACGGTGGACACCAATTTATTCTAGTTGATGAGGTTTTTTATCGCTTTTAGCTATCCCAAATAGAAGATGTTTTTTCCATACCCCAATGTCCTATATTTATACCTTTCCTACAATGTATTTCGGTGTCGAATTTAAATGAAACTTAGTTATTATTAATGATCTAGTATTAAATATTAAAAAAATAACAAAAACATCTACAATTGAATATGGTTGTGGAAAGTGTTAGTTTATGTGAGCTGTGAATTTTTAACAGTTGAACTGAGCCCCCTACTTGGACTATTCTTGATGGTGCATATTTATACAATCTCTAGATCATAAAAGGATTATCTTTCGTACACTATAATTTTGTTTTGGACGTAAAATTCACCTCAGTTGATGGAACAATTAATATACATGATTAATAGATGTCGTTTTAATACCTATTATTATAAACTCAATTTTGATACCTACAAATGGTAATAGTTTATGCAAATAAAAATAAGTTTGACGACTCATTTTAAGTACATATACGAAATTTTCATTTGTAGCCGTGCATTGAAAGGAAATCAAAACGATCATGGTAGGCTACAAATGCACGGTGTATGTTTCACAATGCCTGTGCATTGGATAGAAGTGGTGTCATGTGTGCATCCAATTTCAAGGTTGACAAGCATGCAAGGGTCAAAATGGCTTTTTGGTTCTTAAAAATTACGTTTATAATAATTATGTCATATTGTTTTGATGAATTTTGTCAATAAAAGCAAACATAATTCAATAAGTATTTAGAAAGACAATACTTCTTTTTTTCATTCTCTATAAATTCTTTGGTATGGGTTTACGTATTAAATTATTAAAAATTAAATATTGATGCTCAAAACATGTTTACAAATAAAGATATTATTTGAAACAATATTTATTTTAAATTGGCAAGAAATTAGTAAAAGAAATATAAAAAAATGTAAGTTATTAATAAGAGAAAGTAAAATAAAAATACCTAAAATGATTAAAGTTTACATAAAAGTATGACAAAACCATAAAATGCTATAATGTAAATAATTGAAAGGCAATTCTTGACAACATTTAATGTGTTTTAAAAATAATGATTAAATTATTAATACATTTAGCCAATTCACTTGGGAGTTCTGGTAAATTTCTATTAAGTATTAACTTAATAAAAATGTATCAAAAAAAGATGAAGGGGTAGAAGGTCCAAATGCTGAACTAAGCAATGTGCACTCTGAAACATTCGAAGGACTGATGGAGGGTAGTCATCAAGACAAGAGAAGTTAACCACTAGAAAAAGAATCAGAAAAAGGTCTAAACTAAACTCTTGTGAGATGTTATTGAACTCTATGACAAATGCCCCTCAATCAAGAGATATTGGAAGCTGTCAAGATGCCACTTAAGCCAATCCAACAAGTTTCTCACTGATCTCCCAAACCTTGCGAGCCTTATCTGCATCACTCGCCTCTTGTGACAATTGGTTTTCAAATGAAGCAGAGGCCTTGTTCCAGCTCCAGTAAACGCCTGATTTTGTTAGGCTTGGGTCACTCACAACCTGTACAAGGTTAAAACAGTTCAAATGTGAGACACAAGGACTATTCAAAAGCTCATTCCAACACACAGAAGTATGCATTGGTCATTTCTACTACCTGCGCAAGCCTCTTTCCTGATTCATCTTCTGAGACAAAGCCCTTGGTTACGTACTTTTGGAATGGAGGGAAGAGAAGTCTGAATAAGGGAATGTGTTCTCTGAACAAGCCTGTTGTGGCAATGCAACCCGGGTAGAGGGATGCAAATGTGATTCCAGTTTCTTCATGGTATCTTCTGTGGAATTCTTGCATGGTTAGCATATTGCAGACTTTGCTGTCCTTGTACGCCTTTGCGCCATCAAAGGATCCTCCATCTATCATGGCTGAAGTGTTTAGTCCATTCAAGCCTCCAGCTAGTCCCCTCAAGTCACCAAGGTTGGCCTTCGGTGGCACATTTCCGGCCAAGGTGTTGGTGTTCCCTGTTTGGTTAACAGAATCCTCAGCACCAATATCAATCTCAAAAGCCTTCATTAAAATAATGGCTAACAAGAGAATAACCACAAAACATTCTTTATCATCGGTAATGTTCACGTGGATCCTACTCCTATAAACGTGTCAAAAAGTATGATACTAATAGGTTTCTCTGGTAAGAGGCATGTCAACAGTATACTCCATGACACACTCTTAAGTCTTCAATATTCCGTGAAATTCGAATGAATATCACTCTGTTTCCTATTTACTAGAATTAGTTTACGTACTTGCCCGTATATTTTTACCATATTCATCGTAATCTGATCTCATTTTGATCTCGTTCAATATATTTATTTTATGAGAATTGATTATATATTTATGATAATCTTTATTATCAATCAGTATAATTCTTATTTATCATCATAATTCTTATTTATTAGAATCTGGTAAACATGTGAGTAGGTACAGTTTCATTACAAAACTGCATTATTAACGAATGCATCTCAGATAGTACGTTGCAAGCATTTCTATTGATCAAAATGTTGATGAATTATACCTGTAATTGAGCCAACAATGATCAACCTCTTAGAAGGGTAATCTGATTTGTTAAAGTCCTCAAGCAATAGGCGCGAAAGCAGGAAATGCCCCAGATGGTTTGTTCCAACACTGAGTTCAAAGCCATCAGCAGTGTATGTAGGTTCACTAGCAGTTGGCAAGTAAACTGCAGCATTGCAAACAAGCACATCCAGTGGCCTGCCTGATTGCCTGAAGTTGTCCACAAATTGTCTGACACTATCAAGGGAGGCAAGGTCCAAATGCATGACAGTGTAGTTTTCTTTAGCAATGCCAGCAGCTTTTGCAGCCCTTTCAGCTTTGAGGAAATCCCTACAAGCCATTATTACATGCCACTTTCCTGTCTCAGCCAAAGCCTTAGCAGTGGCCAAGCCCAATCCAGAGGAAGCCCCAGTGATAACAACACTTCCTTTCCTCAGAGTTTTCTTACCTTCTGGTGAAGCCTTTGTGACTCCTGGGGTTGTTGTTGCCACTGATTCGACCCTTAAAGGGAAAATTTTTTGCTTGAATTCCCTCTGATTATGAGTAAAGTTGAAATTAAATTATGCTGTGTTTTTGACCAAGTATACCAATATTATGAATAAGAAACCATAACATCATGCATATTCCATGAAAACTAAAACAAGAAAGAAAAACGTTACGTGAAATGTAATCTTTCAGGAATAATGGCAGTAACAAGTTTTGTTCCAGCACATCAGTAAATAAATTGAGTAGTAAGAGTGATATGAAATTCAAACAATAATAGTAAAGAATAAGATTATCAATAAGACTTTCATGATGTCGTACGATAATAAACAATATATTAAAATCATTACAAAGTTATATCAAAGGGTGTTTATATTTTACATTCACGTTATGTTCAGCATATTATGTTAAAAGGTTAGTAACATTTTTCCTGAAGTTGTATACTTAATTAAATGTAATGAAAAATTAGACAGTGAAGTAAAATTATGTTACAGGAATTACTTTGCATGAAAATGAGGGAGAGCTGAAGTCCGCTTTGAGAGCGGCTGTCAATGAAGCACCAAATATTGTGGTGTTCCTCAGAGACATGCCAGACGTTCCCTGAAAGAACAAAAGCACATTTCCCAAAGCTTTAGTATATGTTTTCTCTTCAAATAGCACAAGAAAAGGGAAAAGTGTAGACACCAAGAAGATAAAGCCTTTTGCTGATAAAGGAAAAAAAAAGACCAAGAAGATATGCTAATTGACAGAATGAAGCAAACCTCTTTGGCAACAGAGCAAGAAACAGAAGCCAAAGAAGCAGCCTGGAGAGCCATTGGAACTTGAGAGAGAGAGAAAATTGTAAAATGGTTCTGTTGTTTTGGAATGTTCCACTCAATTGATTGAAGCTGGAATGTGAGTGTAATGAATTTATGCAGTGAAGTGTTGGTTTGGTATGAGAGGATAAGATAGTTTGCGGCATGTGCACATGCCAGGTCACTTCAGACGGGCCAATAAGATTGTGAGTTTTGGATTTCCGGCGATACTTTTTCTTAACTTTGTGCTTGGATTTTGCAAATAATGGATATTTTGATTCGTTGCAGGTATCAACAGTGAACATCGATGATGAAAGGGACTGGGAATGGAAGCACATCTAGAGTAGAAGGCAAAAAAACAAACCTTCCTTTGTCAGTTATGTGGTTAGAAAGGATATTTTTTAATATGTTCACAACGAAGGTCCTAGAAAAATTCAGAAGCACAACAATTATATATAGTTTTCTGAATAAATTAGGTTTTGGCTTGTAAATTAGCCTTTTTATAATTTTTAATTTTTAGTTTCAATTCATGTGGTCTTGCTCTATTATCAGAAGGTAAAACTTGAATCCATTATTACGATGTCGTTATCTGTCGCATTAGCACAATATAAGTCGTCAACACACCAGAATATAGTACATACATTTAATTGAGAATTAATATAAAATAAACAAAAATGCATGTTTTTGGTTTCTGAAATTTTAAATAAACTAAATTTATGATTCCTTGAAATACACTTTAAAAAATGTATAAATTTAGTTTCATTCCAGTAAAAGCAATGTCACTGAAATATAGAATTTAAAAATATAAAAAAACACTAAATTTACATATTTTCAGAAGTTAAAGACAGATGATTCATCAATTGAAAATAACGGGACCAAAGTAAAGTTTAACAAAAACATGTGAAATAAAAACATTTTTCCAAAAATAAAAAGTTTTAGCAAAAAAGTTTTATTTGTTTTACCAACTAGTTTGATATCTGTACACGAATGCTAAAAAAAATAAGTAAATAAATTTAAATAAAAAAAATGATAGAACATAAAATTGTGAAATAAATAACTAGATTAATATAACTAATAATACGAAAATATAAATATTTAAGAATATGATAAATTAACCCAGTCTAAACTAAAAATAATTCGATGTTATAAATTGTATTTAATATATACATATAGTCCATTTTTCTAATATCTCGTCATAGACTCCGCTCTTATTCTTGAAACTGTAAATAAATTCTCATATATATGATTTGTAACATTCCATATTTTTCATATAATAGGAACTTTATTGGATAAGAATTATATAATAAACCTTAATATAAAAATCAATACATTCATAATGTATTTAAAAATATACTTCTCCA
>Ga0099825_1005680_pt1 | contig 15910 bp, 16 predicted proteins | sample SiratroredBW_FD_76838 | JGI IMG/M metagenome (GOLD analysis project Ga0099825, IMG submission 76838) | Root nodule microbial communities of legume samples collected from California, USA - Siratro red BW | ecosystem: Host-associated > Plants > Roots > Nodule | place: USA: California | collected...
AGTTATTACCTTCTTAACAAAAAGAAAGTTAATAACTACTTATTGCATCTTAAGTTCAGCAAACAAAGTATTTGAATTGGCATGATAGCCTAACCAAAATTGCATGGACATGAAAATTAGGGCGTAGGGTTTAAAATAAATGAGTATATTGCATTATCAAAAAGAAAACTTTATAATACTTTTCTTAAAAAAAAATACTTGTTTACAGCCTAAAGCCAAGTGAAATTTTGAGTGACATTACTATTCATCATAAACAAATAACTCATCTTTTCAAGTGACCAAATGAGTAAAACATAAATGCATTCCATCATGTTTAAGAATCTTCTGCTAATGTTATGCATGGGACAGAGCTGCAGTGTGGCACCAGCCTGGTAATTATAAATGCAACTGTATGTGGAGACGAAGTAGCAAATTACTCTAACCATTCTCTTAGTTCCACATATTCTTCAATGAAAATGTCACCTAAACATCTGGGTCAGTTGAATGTGCAGTCAAAAAGACTCATCTAATTGGGACACAACGTAAAAACAACTTATGGTAAATCACAAATTAAAAGCATCAGCCAATGGCTTTTTTCAATCTCATGACTAAAGCAAACTTTCACACCAACCTCTACTCACTATGATCTTACGTGATTATACAATTAAGCCACTACTTTAATACAATTATATGTATATATACTCTATACCGCAAATATTCATCTAAACTCATAACAGGAAAAGAAAGGGGGCATTTAGGATGATGTTTTCTGAAGTTTATCCAGGAAAAAGTGAAAACGGAAAAAGAAAACAATATTTTCAGCATTTCTTGCACAAACTTTTTGAAACAAAAAACAAAATCAAAACAAAACAAAAATGTTTTCATAAATCAATCGACCCCTAACTTTGCAATAGGTTGAATCTCATATTTGCCTTCTAACATAATAAAACCATCAACCAGTTACATTTCAAAGACTTTTGTTATCAACCAATGTGAAGTCAGTTAATACCGTCAACTAATCACAATCCATAAGGGAAGTGGTAAAGTTCCATTTTGGTGACCAATTAGACTTGGATGTGAATCCCAACCAGTCTCTTCGCAGATGCAAGTGCATGTGCAAGAACAAGTCAATGTGCAATGATCCTCATCGTACTTTCGTATTGTGAGGAACTTCCTGCCGTGTTGACTTTGATAATTGGATGACAATGTAAAAACAATTATACTTATTAAAATGTTTTCACATTCACTGACTACAAAAGCAAGAGAAAACAATAAAACACAGATTAATTTTAGAGAAAATGAAGAACAAACCATTAAGCACACACACCACTGCAACTTGAGAAGCCTAAGAGTGCAAAGGGTCGAAGTAAGTGATGGTGTCCCCTTCCACGGCCATGACGCGCTTCGTCAACCTGATCGTAGGGTTGAGAGCGGGCCGAACGAGAACCAAGTCGCCATGGCAGCGGGGAGAGGTGGTCGGCGAGGAGGATGTCGCCGGTGACGTTGAGGGTGGGGAGCATGCTAACCCCATAAGCCTGCAAGAAGGGAATCACGCAATTGAATCAAAAGGGTATCCGAAACGCACCAAGAGGGGCAGAAAAGCATGAATCTTCGAAGGGAATACGTGACACGGGGAACAGAGGTAGTTGCTGGTGAAGTGAAGCCAGCACAGCAAATTCACAATGATGCCTGCGCGATCCAACGCTTCCTTCGCTGTGCTTCTCCATTGAGCTATGTAACCCATAAACTGTTGAATAAACTTTAAATCCTATTTTAGTGGTTTTTGAAGATGAAAGACTAACAGTCAAGAGTTCCCTAAATAAAAGGTCAAGAGTAAGAGTTGTCAAGAGTAAGAGTTTTTGCAAATGAAAGGTCGAGAGTAAGAGTTTATGCAAATGAAAGGTCCACTGTCTTTTTATAGCTATAATAAAATTTTATTATTTTCAATTTTTAGAAAAACATGTTAATGCCTATATATAAATAGCTTGATAAGAATAAAAGAGTATTTCTTTCTTCCCTCTATCTCCTTTTATGAAAATTAGAGTATCTAAAAGTCTTTCTTAGATCTCAAGATATTTGAGAGGTGGTGTAAGAAGGTTTTGAAGAACCAACAAATACCATAGGGTAAGAAGGTTTTGGAGACAAGGCTTGGCTCGCTGTTTGGGGAATGGCTGGGTGACGCGATGCGACTCAATGGCATCTACGAGGGGCTTTGCAAGAAGGAAGAGGCGAAGTGAGCAATGGCTAAGACAGAGGTGCCGTTGAGGTCGAAGAGAAGCAGGGTGGATGGCGACGGTGACCACTAAAGTATTAGACTCTATCGATAGTGATTGCTCCAATGGATTGCTTTGGCCATGAACAGGTATGTTGATTTCGACCTCGAGATTGGGTTTTCAAACTAGAAATTTGGCTTGGGTACTGATTTGGTTCCTGTCTTATCACAGATCTAGTTTTCGAGTTCAAAGGCTTGGAAGAGAGTTGTCGTGGTTCATCCACTATTGCAACAATATAAGAGTGAATGTGTTTCAATTTGATTCTTTGTTTTTTACTCACTAGTTGGGATGGAGACAAGGACTAAGGTTTGTTAGACTCAAAATGGGGCGTGAAGGACAAGCGGATGGGTGCAAGCTTTCTATTAACCTTTGTTTATCATTCTTACACTTACAAGTTTTATAATTATTCATATTTTTGGTTAGATTGTGGACTGTGCAATGTGTGAAATAGAACCTACACAAGTGAGTGTGTGATGCGTGAAACAGAGCAAGACACAGAGATGCATGTTATCTGAAATGTAAACACATACCTCCTCGTGCCATCCTTTCTTTATCTTCCCTTTGTTGCTCTTAATCCTCCCTCCCTTTTCTGCTACTGCATTCAAGATTTTTGAGAAGGTGTGGGTGTCTAGAGAAACTACCAAGATTTTTTGAGAAGGTGTGGGTGCTCTCTCTTCTCTTTTGCCTCCGGATGTTTTTAAAATAAGTGAGGGGATTAGTAGGGCGTCGTGTTGTGTGTGTGAGTTCCCAAGTTGCCTGTTTATCCCAGCAAAAGAGTGATAGGCTGGAGTGTTGACCTGATCATGCATTGACAGAGGAAATCAGTTTTTTGTTAGAATAAGGAAAGGTAGGTTGCAGGGAGGAAGTATTGCAGGCCTAGCTTTATTAAGAAGAGGTAAAGATGTAGGGTGAAGTGTTGCAGGAACTGCAGAGGGCAGCATTGGAAGCATTGCAGGAGTGGATCCTAAAGATTTGGAGTAATGTTTTTTTTTATTTTGATTTTTTTTGTTTTTGTTATTTACTACATTTTTAGGAAAATGTAAAGAATTATAAAAATCTAATAAAAGTAATTACAAAAAGAAGAGATATATTTTTGCACTTTTTTGTTGTTTCTAAAGTGAGAAATTAAACCAATTTTGTTTATATCTTGTTCAAGCACAAAATTAAGAAAAGAGTAAAATAAACATTTTAATTAATAATAAAAAAAACAAAATCCTAAATTCAAACTACAAATAAATTTATAAAACTCGGAAACATTCTTTTTTTTTTTAAACATGATTAAGAACTTTCTTTTTTTATTAAATAAAATTTATCCACCCGAACAAAATTGGGTGTTAACAAGATGTTCAAAAAGTTCAAGGTGATAGTGGAGAAAGCGACTGGTAGACACATCAAATTTGTACGATCCGATAAAGGTGACAAGTATACTTTGACGACTTTCATGAAGTATTGCGAGGATCAAGGCATAAGGCGATTTCTAACTGCACTGTACTCTCCTCAACAAAATGGTGTGGCCGAAAGGAAGAACCAGACAATTTTTGACATGGTTCGATGAATGCTCAAGAGCAAAAAGATGCCAAAAGAATTTTGGGCAGAAGCTCTGCAATGTGTCGTCTATGTGCAAAATCGATGTCCACATGTCAAGTTAGATGATCAAATACCACAAGAGGCATGGAACAGACAAAAGCTGACAGTTTCTCATCTCAAAGTGTTAGGTAGTGTGGCTTATGCACATGTACCGGATAAAAAAAAAACGAAGCTTGAAGGCAAAAGCAAAAGATATATTTTTATTGAGTGTGATGAGAATTCAAGAGGGTATAAGATACTTGACCCGATAAGCAAGGAGGTGATGGTGAGTCGTGATGTGCGATTAGATGAAGCAAGCAAGTAAGATTGGAACAATTTGACAGAGGTTGGAGAATCATCAATCGTTGCACCAACTAGTATACCAACAAACTCTGAAACTGTCGATGATGAAGATGAATCACAACAACCAAAAATGCGAAGTTTGCAAGATTTGTATGAGGTATACATTGTATGTCTTGTGACAGATGCTAAAAATATCAGTTTTGAAGAAATGGTGCAAGACAAGAAGTGGCAAATTGCCATGGATGAGGAGATTACATCAATTGATCGCAACAACACATGGGAGCTAACAGAATTGCCAAAGGGAAGTCAGCTCATTGGTGTGAAGTGGGTATTCAAGAAAAAGATGAATGGTCAAGGTGAGATAGAGCGGTACAAGGCGCGAATTGTTGCGAAGGGATACAAACAAAAGGCGAGAATTGACTATAACAAGGTGTTTGCTCTAGTCGTAAGAATGGAGACAATCCGATTACTCATTTCCCAAGAGGCTCAACTCATATGACCAATATTTCAAATGGATGTCAAGTCGGCATTCTTGAATGGTGTGCTTGAAGAAGAAATCTACATCGAACAACCACCTGAGTACGTGAAAATCAGAGAAGAGACGAAAGTGCTAAAATTGAAAAAGGCGCTTTACAAGTTGAAGGAAGCACCACGAGCATGGAATACTCTTATCGATACATATTTCAAGGAGAACAGGTTCAAGTAATGTCCTTATGAGCATGCCCTTTGCATAAAGAAGAGTGGAGATGACGTGATACTTGTTGCTCTGTATGTCGATGATCTCATTTTTTATGGGTAACTGTTAGTACTCTCACAAGACTATGAATTTGATGAAGCAAAGCAAGCCAAAGCAAGCAAGCAAGCAATTGGATGAGTCTTAGGCTTTGGTCTAGTGTGAGTGAGTGCGAGTGTTGATTGGCAAAAAACCTATGCATAGTTGAGGAGAAGTCTACTAGCACAATAATCTAAAAGTGATTAAAAATTGATCAAAATGCATAAGCTAAATTTTGATGCAAATTGGTTTTGAAGAACATTTCACTAGACAAAAATAAATCGATTCCAGGCTAAGCGAAATCGATTTATTCGTGCCCTGGACAGAACTGAATTAGCTGTCACTTTCAAAAATAGTCTTGGGTTTTTCTCTTATAAATATAGAAAGGTTTTTAACATGCGCCAAAGAGAGAAATACAAAAATTGAAAATCATTTTGTGAGATCACTATGAAAATTACTTTGGGCAATTGGGGATTTCTTGATCAAAAGAGATTGGGGCTTTTTCTTGAAGAATCACTCTTGACCAATTCACTGTGTTATTGGAGTTCTTCAAGAGTGTGTAAAGGCCTCTTCTGTTGCGCCAATCAGGGAGCCTTATTATGAAGGTTCTTGGTCTTTGCTCTTTGTGAATCGTAAGAGATGTGCCCAATGTCTTGTGTGAGAGTTTTCCAAATGCCCAATGTGAGGCCAATCGTCTGCTCCACCGTGAATCAGTGGTGTATACTTGTTTATGCATGTGATGGAAGATCTCCAAATGAGTGAATGTGAGTGTGTGCTCTTAATGACGTGGGCCCCCCTCTAAATCTGTGGCTTCATTTATATATATCATGGAAGAGATTGAAAAGGGGTCACATGTGTGTGAATGTTTGCTAGGTTAGATGACGTGACCCCCCTAAAAGTGAGAGATAAAAAAAATGAGTAATGTTATTTTGACACCGTTGGGTTTTAACCCCCATTTGACACCGGGATATTTTTGTCAAAACATCTTACGTGACAGGGTCATTTTTGATAGCGTGTGTGTAAGGGCAAATTCAGTTTTTGCCTCTGAAACCTGAAAATGCAAGTTTGGGGCTCATTCATTTCGTTCTCTTTCATTTTCTGCACTCCTCTCACTCTCTCGCTCTCTCTGCCTCTACACCCGTCTCCACTCCCGTTTTTATTCTCCTTTTCGTCTCCCTGCTTCTGTCTCCTACTTTCTTTTTGTCTGCTCTCGTCTTCTCCGTGGGTGCTTTTTTTCCGTTTTCCATCAAAAGTTGTTAAAGGTGAATCTTTTATGAGGTTTTCATGGAAAAAGAAACTGCTTTTCATTGTTTAAATGTTCGGCTTGTATGATTTCCATATGGGGTTTAGGTTTGTGGAATAAAGGTTGCTCTTGTATGGAGTTTTTAATGAAAAGGGAAGATCTTTATTTAGTTTCACGATTTAGGGTTTTGAGAAAGACCTTTATTTGTATGATTTTTGTTAAGGGTTTAAGGTTTTGAGAAAGACGGATGTACTGTGTGTTGGGGGAAAAATGACAATAAGTATTGGGTTAAGGAATGATTGGGTTTGGAAACACATGAAGGCATCAACCTAATGGTTACTCATAGCTTAATGAGGGGACACCTCAGTTGTAGTTTTGGCGACTGATATCAAACATCTTTTGTAAGGACCATTTCTTTTAAAGGAAGTTGTCATGAGGATTAGTCATGCTTTCATTGACCACATGATGTTCATTTTAATGACCTCTGTGCCTTAAAAGTGGTTTTTTTGGCTTACATAAACCCAATGGTTACCCATGGCTTAACGAAAGGACACCTCAATTGTAGTTTTGGCGATCGATATCAGACCTCTTCATAAGGACCATTTCTTTCAAAGGAAGTTGTCATGAGGATTAACCACACTTTCATTGACCACACCATGTTCATTTTAATGACCTCTCTGCCTTAATACTGGTTTTTTGGCTTCATCAACCCAATGGTTACCCATGGCTTAACGAGGGGACACCTCAATTGTAGTTTTGGCGATTGATATCAAACCTCTCATAAAGACCATTTCTTTCAAATTGAGTTGTCATGAGGATTAATCATACTTTTATTGACTACATCATGTTCATTTTAATGACCTCTATGCCTTAATACTGGTTTTTCACATTACATCGCCACAATGGTTACCCATTGCTTAACGAGAGGATACCTCAGTCGTAGTTTTGGCGATTGCACTCAAAATAATTATATTATAGTATTTCATATTACAATATTTACAGTACTTCATATTAACAACAATAATTGCAACAATATTTACAGTTCTTCATATTAACAACAATAATTGTAACAATATTTACAATACTATATATTAACAACAAATGTTAAAATAATACAGTTCTGTACAAGCAATTACAACAATCATGTACTACTGTGATAAGGAATAATAGTAAGTTTTAAACTTAAACTGATCAAATAGACAGCAGATAACACAGTTTGGCGATTGCAATTATCCTCATTGACAACCCATTGATACATAAGTTGCTTCTGAAAACTGTGAAGATCAGACTGCAAATAAACCATGATCAACCAAATTAAAATGTGACCAACTCAACCAAAAATATAGATAACCATAAAAGTATAACTAAATTATTACAAACCGTAGAGTATACACATATTTTTCCACCAACAACCAACAACAACACTGTAAAACGACCATTAAAAGCATCTTTTCCCTTTCCAGCCATCAATGTTCAAACACTAAAGCAAAACATCCAAGTTTAGTCAAATGACCATTTCCACAAATTAACCTGTGTGCATTAATAATGGTTCTAACTCTGAATTAATCAACAGTTACCCCTTCTTTAACGAGGGGACACCTTAGTACAAGTTTTGGCGACTCACATGTGTTCATCAGTCGCCAAAACTTGTACTAAGGTGTCCTCTTGTTAGTACATGGGTAACCACTGATGTTTTGTAAGCTCAAAACCACTTATTGTTTGAAAAAACACCTGTGGTTATCCCTTATTTAACGAGGTGACACCTTAGTGCAGGTTTTGGGAACTCAACACACATGTATTCATCAGTTGCCAAAACTTGTACTAAGGTGTCCCCTTAATAGGACATGGGTAACCACTGATGTTTTGTAAGCTCAGAACCACTTATTGTTTAACAAAGCTCTTATGGTTACCCCAGGGTACGCCTTAGTGAGCACACAACACCATGCACACAACAAACAAACAGATTCAAACATTACCAAGTTAAATCCCTTACAAAAATCATTTTTTTTCACCAACAACCAAGAAGAACATTGTAAATCATATAAAAGATCAAACTTTACTTCAACCACCAACGAAAATCAAACGACAAACAAAAAAACTTTTTCTATTCCATCAACAACCAAGAACAGAATTGTTAAACAACCAAAAAGACCTTTTTTTTCCATCAAAAATCAAATAAAAACCCAAACTTTACTTCAACCACCACAAACTCCAAACGGAAATCAAATGATAAAAAAAAGCATTTGTATTCCATAAACAACCAAAAATAAATCTGTTAAACGACCAAAAAAAAACATTCTTTTCCATCAAAAATCACTTAAAAGAGCAATCTTTACTTTCTTTTCCAATATAAATGACATAAAAAACCAACCTTTAGCTTATATCAACAATGGACAACGACAACGATGTTTCTTTAAAAGAGCAACCTTTACTTTCTTGTTGACTTCTCCATTGATGTTTCGTTTATCGTCAACACCAATTTTATTTATTCTTTGTTAATAATTTGTTTTTAAGGAAAACTTTCAACCAACATTACCTAGTTTTTTTTTCATTATCAAAGAATTTTGTCAGCTAACGTTAATAAAAAGGTTCAAAAAAAACTCTAAAACCAATTGTACTACAGGGTAAGCCGATCACTCCAACCAATAATACACAATTGCATATTGTAGATGAGTTAGCTGACCAAGTGTATACCGGTTGTGCGTCGCCCGACCGAGAACCATTCATTATAACCTTAGTAGGTTTATTAGATTATTCTATTGTGATCCTCAAACACATGGCATTAATAAGGCAGCCACGTGACAATTGTTAACAGACATATTTGAATGGGTAAGTTGGGCCTACTGCCCAATCACCTGAAGGCCCATTTAAACATTATAAAAGAGAAGGTAATCTCAAGAAACAAGGTATTGTTACTTTATCCTACTAAATCCTGCATTACTCGGACCTTTTTCTAACTTGAGCATCGGAGTGCATGCAGGACTCCCTCCTGGGATTGTGAGTACACGAAGCATCTCAGACTAACTTAGGAGCATTCTGACTGATCAGGACGACTGAGAAGAGAACGGATAATAGGATTCACAAAATACGATCGAGGACATTGATATTGTTGGAGCTAATTGGTCTCTTTCAAGAACATTTTGGCGCCCACCATGAGGCCGAGATTAGCATGACAAAGCAATGGTGACGACTAGGAACCATGGAAGGCAGCAGAACCATCAAGAAGGACACTCAGCAACTGCCTTAGCCGAAATGAAGAGGGAATTGGACATGATGAGGAAACAACATGAAAAGGATTTGGCACGCCAGGCCCGGGCCTTGGAGATGCTCCGAGAAGAGAATGAAAGGCTCAGGTAGAGAGTCAACAGAGAGGAACGAGAACAAACTTGACGAGAAGAACGAACCAAGGAGGAAAGTTCCCCACATAAAGGTCGAGGAGGAGGTGATCTGTCACATAGCACGATAGTCAACTCATCTAGGAAGTATCCTTTCACAGATGACATAATGGCGACCGAACTGCCTCCTAACTGGAAAAGCCCAGCGTTAGACCGATACGATAGGTCGACAGATCCATATGAGCATATTAATGCGTATGTCACCCAGTTGAGCCTTTACACGACGGACGACATCATATACTGTAAGGTTTCCCTTACTTCCATAAAAGAAGCAGCTCTTAGCTAGTTCACTCGACTACCCCACAATCGATTGATTCCTTTGAGACCCTAGTAACCAAATTCGGGGCTCAGTTTGCGACCAACAAGCCTCACCGCATGACATTTATTGTGCTGGTGAACATCCGGCAGGAAAAGGGAGAATCCCTGCAAACATTTATGAATAGGTTCGGCAAGGTCGCCTTGAACATTGGTGGACTCAACACAAAAGTGGCCATGCTTCACACGGTTACCACTCTCCGGCCGAGCCATTTTCGGACAGCCTGTGCATGCAACCGGTAGCTGATATGGACGAACTCCACCAAAGGGACGCCAAGTTTATGCAAGTGAAAGAACTCAGAGAATTTAGAAGTCAAACTAGAGCCGAAGAGAACCAGGGAAAGATGAACGACCGAGACCACAATCCGTAGAGGTCCAGGGAAGGACCCTGAACCCCGAGGTTCACAAAGTACACACCCCTCAACACTGGCCGAGCACGCATTCTGGAAGAAGCCCTTAGTGCCGAACTCATCTTGGCACTATGCAAGTTCCCTTCACCCCCGCGCCCAGACCAAAGTAAGCATTGTCGATATCATCGCAACCACGGGGAATGCTTGGCCTTGGAAGACAAGATAGAGGAACTTATAGCGGTAGGGCACTTGCAGCGCTATGTCGTAAGGACCGAACGAAGACCCTATGGTCGTCGAAGAGAAAGAGGTCAGAGGGCAAAAACCACCGAGTGTAGTCCCAAGAGTCCAAGGGAGAGGAGCCCAAGAGCGAGAAGGGATAGTCGGATGAGACGTGAACGGTCCAGGGAGAGAAGCCCGAGATCATAGGACCATTCTGGTCAGATACCTGATAGTCGATGTTAATAGGTCATATAATGCAATTTTGGGGTGGTCGTCTTTAAACTAGTTAGGAGCTATCGTCTCCACACCACACCTCGCCATGAAGTTTATGGCCAAATGGGGAGGAGTGAAAACTGTCCACGCTGATTAGAGAACAACGCGAGAATACTATGTGACTAGCTCGAAGTTGACGCTGACAGTGACGTCAGCTAAGAGGGATGTGAACCAGAGGATGGTTGCGATGACGGATCTCGATTCAAGAGTTAATGATGAGGTTAAGATGGAACCCAAAGATAGTGTGAAGGAGTGACAGCTGGGTACAGAAGGTCAGAATACATAACTAGGTGGAGGTTTAACCGAGGAGGACAATGAGAAGCTTAAGAAGAAGTTGGCAGACAACAAGGACCTGTTTGCTTGGACGGCTGAAGACATTCCGGGTATCGATTTTCGAGTCACGTCTCGCAGGCTTTCGGTGTGCAGAGAGGCGAAGCCTGTTGCCCAGAAGAAGAGGAGGTTAGGGGAGGAAAAGAGACAAGCAGCCATGGAAGAAGTACAGAAATTGCTTAATGTAGGCTTCATAAGAGAAATCCAGTACACTACATGGTTAGCCAATATAGTCTTAGTGAAGAAGAGTAATGGGAAATGGAGGATGTGTACCGATTATACAGACTTAAACAAAGCTTGCCCTAAGGATACATACCCCCTTCCCAGCATTGACCGGCTTGAGGATGGAGCAGCCGGGCACCAAATACTTAGCTTCTTAGATGCATTCTCAAGATACAATCACATACCAATGCATGACCGAGATGTTGAGAAGACGACGTTCATCACGAAATCCTTTAACTACTATTATTAGGTAATGTCTTTTGGTTTAAAAAATGCAGGTGCTACTTATCAAAGGCTGATGCACAAAATCTTTGAAAATCAAATTGGGAGGAACGTGGAGGTATATGTGAATCAAATTGGGAGGAATGTGGAGGTATATGTGGATGACATGGTAGTCAAATCCGAGACGTTTGATCAACATCTGCAATACTTGACTGAAATATTCGGACAATTACGCCTTTACAAAATAAGGCTAAATCGGGCTAAATGTGTTTTTGGAGTCGAAGGGGAGAAGTTCTTGTGGTTCATGCTTACACATAGGGGAATCGAAGCTAATCCCGACAAGTGCGTAGCCATATCATCTATGAGGAGTCCAACCAACCTGAAGGAAGTACAGAGGTTGCTAGGTAGGTTGACATCCTTGTCCAGATTTCTACCAAGGATGACCAAGAAGATTCGTCCTATCCTAGAAGTACTCAGGAAGGTCAACAGGTTCAAATGGGACAACAGGTGCAAGGAAGCATTTAACGAGATAAAGACGGTTGTGTCCTCTACACCAATATTTGAGAAGCACAAAACAAGATGCAGTATAAACCTGTTTACTTCATTGGTCGAACACTTCACGACATAGAAACAAGGTATCAGATTATTGAGAAAGCAGCTTTGGCACTGGTGTACACAGCCAGACGACTCAGACCTTACTTTTAAGGGCACCCTATAACTATGAAGATGGACTACCTCGTGGGCAAGGTTTTTTCTGAGACCTGACCTGGCAGGGCGCATGATATCTTGGTCGGTTGAACTATCGGAGTTTGATCTAACCTTTGAGCCAAGAAGACCGATCAAGGCCCAATGCTTAGATGATTTCATATCAGAATTGCAAGGACCGACCAAAAACACACCGGGCAAGGAGCTAGGGTGGTGGACATTGTATGTAGACGGTGTTTTAAATGAAAAGGGATATTGAGCTGGAGTGGTACTAGAAAATACAAGTGGGGTACGACTTGAGCAGTCTTTACGCTTTGCCTTCAAGGCCTCAAGTAATCAAGCGGAGTACGAGGCTCTTATCGCCGGCCTGTCCTTGGCCGAAGATATGGGGGTACAACGCTTAGTTTGCTTGAGTGATTATCAGCTAACGGTAGGCCAAGTCAATGGTAGCTTTCAAGTGAAAGACCCTTTACTTACCGCTTATTATCAAAAGGTCTTGACGATGTTAACACATTTTGAATCCGTCAAGATAGACCATATTCTTAGAAACAGTAACTCTAGGGCCGAAGTTCTTTCAAAGGTTGCACTAGGAAAAGGAAAAGGTAGGTATGACACAGTCATCCAGATCACTTTGAGTCAACTGTCAGTGTCCATCGTTGAATGCATGAATACAGAGTCAATTGAGGCCGATGTGAATGTGGAACCAGTACAAGCCGACTGGAGAATGCCCATTTTGGAAGCAATAAGGAGCCTTGGCAAAGGACAGCATGTGCCAGACAAAGCACTAGTTAAAAAAGTCGCCCAATATGTTCTCATTAGAGAGGACTTATACAAAAGAGGATTCTCAACCCCTCTTCTAAAGTGATTTTGTTATTACATTAAAAGCTTTACTATAGTAGTGTAGACATGTAAATGAAAGTAATAATCAAACATACGACAATATCTAAGAAGTGATTTTGCTATTACATTAAAAGCTTCATTGTAGTAGTGTAGACATGTAAATGAAAGTAATAATCAAACATACTAACAGTATCTAAGAAGTGATTTTGTTATTACATTATAAGCTTTTATTATTATCACATTTTCACTTTATGGAGAATGATATGAGCACCATACTGCGGTTGAAGAGTGATTGACATAGTTGGAGCATGAGTGTATGCTGGAGAGAGTTCAAATGAAAAATGCTGTAAAATCATTGACAAAGCCATCTTTACTTCCAAAAAGGAGAAGTTTTGTCCAATGCATATTCTTGGACCCCATCCAAAAGGGAAAAATGATACTCTACCATTTGTTGCTTTTAGAACTCCTTCAGAAAATCTCTCAGGATTGAACTGCTTAGCATCTTCACCCCATAATTCACAATCATGGTGAACCAAAACTGTAGGGAGGAAAATCTGCACTCCAGCAGGTAATGTTTTGTTTCCAAGTTTCAAATCTCTTTTAACAAGTCGAGCCAGCCCAAGTGCTGGTGGGTATAATCTAAGAACCTCATTCAAAATCATACTCACCTGATGCAAAAAAGATTTGTAGTGAGCATAGAGGACATACAATATAGTATAAGATATAAAATACAGTACTTACAATCTTTAGGCGATTTAAACCATCAAAACTTGGCTTTTGATTGCCAAAGACTTGCAAGACTTCCTCCCTTGCACGTTCTTGCCAACTAGGGTACCTACTCAATAACACCATTGTCCAAACCATCAAAACTGAAGTGGTTTCCTGCCCTGCAAAGTAGAATAACTTGCATTCCTCGATTACATCTTCAAGACTCATTCCAACATTCTTATTGTCTCTGTTTGCATGTTCTTGAATTTCCTTGTGATTGGACTCCAAAAGTATGCTTAATAGGTCATCATTAGTGGCTTCACCCGCCTTTAGTGCTTTCTCCCTCTTGTAAATCATATCCTTCAGCGAAGCTTTTATATCTCTGTCAATTTCCTTCATTCTCCTATTGTTTTTAGTGGGTAAAAACCTACAAATATACATTGTTCCATCCCATTAATTTTGTACATGAAGAGGATGGTTTTCCCTAACTCAACTGCAGTTCTAGAGGCAGATTTCTCTAACAGATAGAATTTTGATATTGCAAGCTATAAATTGAGGTAGAACATATCTTTGCCACACATTTGGTAGAAATTACTTGCTATTAGTTTCAGTTTAACATTGAATGAACTTTTTCCTCCTTATTGAAGTTGCATTTAAGAGAAATCAAATATTGCCCTCTAAATATTCAGTAAATTTGTTGTCCTATAAATCAAATTTCTCTTATTCCTATTTATTTATTATTTGCTAATCATTGTTTCCTGCATGCCCTGTATAGTAAGGGTAATTTTGAGGAACAAAACTTGCTTTAGTCATCAAATCAAACCAGTAAGTTACCTCCATCCAGGGATTTGAATTTTTAACATAGCTTGCAATGCAAGGTTAGCTTGCTCTCTTTGAAGTTGAAATATTCTTTTTCCTTCTTCAAAGCTACTTCCAAATGCTGATCGAGATATAACATCACTAGCCAAATCCTTAAGGAAAGGCCATGCATCTATTTCACATGATCCATCTGAAGACAGCATTCCTTCCCATTTGCTAACCAGATCATTGCAACTTTCGAACAATAATGGTAACATAGCCTGTGGTGTAATAAGGAAATCCCTCCGAGTTAGAATCACTTCAGTCAAACTAACCATAAAAACATTCAGACTACAATATGCATGTTGCTTATAAACCAAATTTATGTTGTTCAGAAAAGTATATGCTGCTTGCATGCAGTATGGTTGCATAAAAATAGCGGGCAGAATCTACCTGTCACCTCATTTTCTTGCACGCTTTTCTGAATTACATATTTTCTTATGTTGAAATTAGGACAGAAAAAATAAAGCAGGGAAGAAGGGGAAACATAATACATTAGAATATTTTGAGCTGACAGCAAGGAATGTTATATTTTATTAACTAACAACATTACATTTATAATTATTTAAAGAGTAAAATCAGACAAAAAAGTTAAGAGAAATAGTTATCAATAACTAAGAGAGTTGCTCTTCAAGTAAAAGTAGTAACTAATTTACTTGTTCCCTAAGTAAAAGTGGTTATGAATTTATCAACCATGAAAACTAAAACAGAAATATAAAGACACTTGCAATACATAAAGCAAATATTTGACAGCATAGAAACAATATCATCTTCAAAAACGATAACACAAGGGCTGTTGATGTGCTCAAGTTAATAAAATTTAGATATTGCTTGTGGTTAGCCGTCAAAGAAAAGGACTTTTCTTTTTCTTTCTATGCATTGTGCATATGAATTCAGGTACCCTTTTGTATCAATATTTTGTTTTTGGATAGAAAATATGTTGCTTGCCAAATATATGCTCCATTGCATGGGAGAGCAAATTTTTCCTTGTTAAAGAAGAAGAAAACAAACACATACACGTACAAAACCAAATTCCCTAGCTTTTTTCTGATATGTTTTAAAACAGAACACAAATCTATATCAAGCAAATGCAAGCAACTGACCTTTAATTTTTCTAAATTGAAAGCAGGGTTTATTAACCTTCTGTGCTTGCTCCACTTTTCTCCTTCATGGCTTGCAAGGCCGCTTGCTAGTAACCTGACAAGTGGATTTGCATTAGGCTTTGGGAAGTCATAGATCTTGTTAAATACATCTTTGATTTGCTCCGGATCTAAGATGGTCACCCTTGGCGTTGGTCCCAACCACGTAAAAGAATTCTTACCTGCATACCATCGGCA
>Ga0099825_1005681_pt1 | contig 15908 bp, 7 predicted proteins | sample SiratroredBW_FD_76838 | JGI IMG/M metagenome (GOLD analysis project Ga0099825, IMG submission 76838) | Root nodule microbial communities of legume samples collected from California, USA - Siratro red BW | ecosystem: Host-associated > Plants > Roots > Nodule | place: USA: California | collected...
AATAGGTTGAATGGACTGGTTTAAAATTTTAGTCTGGGTTGGATTTAATGCGTTATAGGAAAGCTATTTTATGTTTGGATAAACTTATCCAATAAATATTAAAATATATAAGAGTGAAAATATTTTTTTTAACAGTGGAAATATAAGAACGTAAAATTAAAATCAAATGAGGTTAACTTATAAATTATAAAATGAAGTTATGCAATGTACTATCTTAGTTTTTTTGAAAAGATTTGATAAGAGAATTTCTATTTTTAAAAATAAACAATTTAATTTTAACCTAAAAAATATTGAGTCATTTTAATTCATTATTTTCCTTTTCTAAATCTATAAACACTTTATTTTTCTTGTTTGGCTCAAGGGTGTGACGCATGGATTAATACATTGGTGAGTGAGATAGATACTTCCGAACTGCATAAGGGGTGTAAGCTATTTGAAGTAGTGTTGCATGAAAGGATTCATGTAAATCAATGATTGAATCTAGGGATGGTGACCAAATGCGGGATGTTAGTATCTAATGGTTTATGCAGCAAAATTCCAAGCTGTTCTTTCTTTCTTTGTAGTTTTTATTCTGAGTATGGACACAAGAAGATGCAGGATGTTGAACTGTTACTTCTTGTAACTATTTAATATTATTATATCTGTTGATGAAAAGAACTAAGAAAAATAACCAAACTGAATCTTAGTAAAAATGTTTGACTTGATATTAAATTATATTTAATTAATATTAAGACGTTAAAAGGAACAACTTTATGTTGTTTACAAAACCAGCTCTAGTGTCATGCTTCCATTGAGGAAGAAAAATTGATGGTCGAAAATAAGATTACATGTACAAAGGAATTCTTTTATATTAGTTTCACAATTGATAATATTGTAGGTAAAGTAAAAAGTCCATGACTTTTTTACGTAAATTGATATAAAATATATGAATATTATATTAATTATAAATATAACTGACATAAATATTTAAAAAAATGAAAAAACTATATATATTATATTGATTGTAAGTTGAAATATTGTAAAATAAAACCTTTTACATTGGTTATAACTATTTATATATTGTTAAAAAGTAAATTATTGTAATTGATAACCTTATTCTTTATTGTAAATTTAGAAAATATATACTTTATTTTTTAAATGAATGTCTTATTTGAAATGTTCTAAATCACCCATATATTCTTGTATATATACTTTTGATGTTTTTTTATTGAGACTTTCATTAGTGGAAAAAAAGATATTTAATCATGGTTGTATAAACTTTATAAGCGCGGTTCCGGAACCGCGATAGATGTAACTACGATAAAAAGTATTGAAGATATAATCACGGTTGTACAACCGTGATGGAAGTATAACATATCACCACGGTTCTTTAGCAACCGCGTTAAGAAATTCTCACAGTGTGCAAAATGGCTAAAAACTGGCACTGACATTGGACATACCAACACGATTATGGAGGGAACTGTGCTGGTATGTCCATTTCTTTTTTAAAAATGGTATCCAAAACCAAAATTCTACCAAAACAAAATTCAATAGCTACTGCCAAAACCAAAATTCAAAAACCAATATCTTCAATTCAAAACAACAATACTCTAACTATTTACACAACCATTATATAAGTTTATACACTAGAAAGTTGTTACAATATACTACAACTTAGATAAATATTACATAAGTCATACAACATACTATACATTATACTATACTTACTGATTTCTTTTCTCTTCTCAATGAAGTAAGTTGTCCATTCTGTCTCAATATCTTCTATGTACTTGTGTTCAATTGGGTTTGGATCTATGAAAACCTAAATAGAATAATCGTTTTAGTAGTTATCATCATATACTCGTCATAATTTTATCTAATCTCAACACTTTCATACATGTTCCCAAGAGTCGGTGATATGGGCTTGGACTATGGTCTTCATCCAATACATCACGTAGTAGCCACATTCCCAACTTCCTTTTTGTTTGTTACACTACAATTTCACACACGAACAATAATATTTGTTATTTACTCCTACTTCATTCCTCTTAGCAAATTGTATAAACTCTTCAACACCGTTCTCATACTCATCACTGATTCGACTTACAGTTATCCAACTTCGATCCATGACTACGTATATAAAAAAGAATTCATACACATTAAGCAAGACACAAATGAAACCTAAAATTGTCAGAGATCGAACATTCCCGGACTCAATACCAACACATAATAGAAAACATAAAATGTCGAGGATCGAACATCTCCGAACTTAGTACCAACAAGTCATGATAAACATAAATATTAGACAAAACATAAAATGTCTGGGATCGAACATCCCCAGACTCAATACCAACTCGTCATGATAAACACGATACAATCACAGTGTTATAATCTAGGTCTCTCTAACATCATCCTAGTATACAAACTAATATAAAGCACCAACAAAGTAAGTTAATTAAATAGAAGCATTGAGTGGACGAACCTGAAAAGTATAGACAATGGCAGCATGTGCATGGCTATGGCAGAGAAGCGCCTGCACGACAATGGCAGAGACCTAAAAAATATAGAATGAAGTCAAACAGAAAAAAATTGAATAAGTGCGGAGAATGAGAGAGCCTTCAGTGGTGGTGGGTGTGGCAGCGGAATGAGAGAAACCTGAGTGGTGGTGGGGGTGGCCATGGAAGCAAAACCTTCGATGTGTTGGTTGTGTTGGTGGCAGAAAGAGAGAGAAACGTGAGTGGTGGTGGAAAGACAGAGAGATGCGAGTGGTACGAAGGAGGGGGAGAGAACATAGGGCACTGCGAGGGAGGAAGAAGAAGAAGAAAAGGGAATGGCGAAGGAGGGGGAGAGAATAGAGGGCATGCGCGAGGGAGGAAGAACTGAGTGCGATCCCTAAAAAAGGGGATAGGAACGCGGTTGTTAGTGGGAACTGCGTTCGTATCCTCCTGCAAAATAATTTAAAAGTTGTTTTGCAGATACTAACGCGGTTGTTTCTAGAACCGCGTTGGTATCTTCCTGCAGTTTTTCAATTTTAAAATATTTGTGTCTTACCATCATGGTTCTCATGTCAACCGCGCTGGTATAATTGTACTTAATTTTAAAAATGCCACCGTGTTATTTTTAATTGCGGTTCCATCTTAACCGCGATGATATCCCGCCGTGAAATGCGTTTTTTCTACTAGTGTTTAAGAGAGAATGAATAATAGTAAGATTGAATCTTATTTTTTATTACCTAAATTTTGATTTTGATTTTTTATTCTGTTATGTTAGGTTTTGGTGAAATCAAGAAAGGGTGTCAAATTTTAAATTTGCAGAATTTTGGATTATATTGCATTCTTTTTCATTCTTATGAAAAATTAATTATTAGTGGTAATTCCATTTTAGAGAACAAATTCTTCAATCTTTGTCTGAAATATTTGAGTTATTCTCTTTTTGACGAAAAAAATTCAAACTATTTTTTCTGATTAATGTCATTCTACAATATAAATTCAAAGATTTACTTATGCCACTACAAGAAAAAGGCTATTTAGAGACTAATATTTAGCTACCAAATAAAACGGTTGCTAATTATGACTAAAATAGTCACCAAATTAAATTTTGGTTGCTAAATAATTATAAAATAGAAGTAATGATTGAATTTAGTGACCAATTAAGTCAAATAATTGGTATCTAACATTAGATACCAAAGTTTTAGTGACCTATGCCATTAGATTCTAAATTGGTATTTAATTAAGTTAGAGACTAATTTAGAATCTAATAGTATAAGTCATTAAAATCTTGATAGCTAATGTTAGATATCAATTATTTGACTTAATTGGTCACTAAATTCAATAATTACTTTTATGTTGTAGTTATTTAGCAACCAAATTCTAATTTGGTGACTATTTTGATCATAATTAATAATCATTTCATTTGATAACCAAAAATTAGTCTCTAAATAACTTTTTTCTTGTAGTATACATTCAAAATATCTTTAATACTGTAAAATTTTTAATTAGAAATTTCTAAAATCATTCAAATACTGTGATTATTGATTATTAAGGACTTCTTCATTACAATTGTAGTGGAGTCGCCTACTAAAAAATACAAATAATAATAACATTAATAATGAAAAATAGTAATATTATTATTAAAACTAGTTATAATAATATAATAATAATAATATTTATTATAATATTAATTATAATAATAATCATCGTAATATTATGATTATAAAGATCTTCTAATGTAGTGATTATAGATTATATATTTATTCATAGAATTTGGGTCTGATTCGCTTTGACCAATTTAGTAATTAGCATTAATACGTCCTTATTTTCATTTACCTTGGCAACTTTTCAATAATCAATGTAAACATGAAGCATTAAACAATTTAAGAGTAGAGTTATTATTGTCAGTATTAGTGACCCATTTTTGTGATCATTGAAAGCTATTTTTATTAGTATGATATTCAAAAAATAAAGATACAATTTTAATAAAGAATGAGTATAAATTTGAGAAATTTTAAAATATAAAGGTCGTGTGAAGATGATTTGCTTACACAAAATTATCTTATGACTTCACTACATAACTTGAAATAAAAATTCTATTAGTAAAAGAAATATAAAAGTTGGTATTGAATAAAAAGGAAGAATATATGATAATTAGCGCAATTCTTATACCATTGAGTTTCCATCTAACTATATTTTATAAAATCTATTTGTAAGATAAAAATTGTTTCTCATTTTTATGTTTTTTTTTTTAAATAACCATATTATTAGTTAGTATAAAATCTCTAACAGATGCAAATAATTGAACATCCAACATTAAATTTGCACGACGGAATATCTATATATAGTCTAATACCAACCTAACAATGAGTGATTTGATACTTCAATAATTCAATAAATTAAGTAATAAATAAGGATTAATCATACTTATATACTATTTTTTAATATTTACATGCTTTTACTTATATATATATATATATATCAGGGATATGTTATTAAGAAAGCCCATAATAATATTTTCTGTCTATCCCTGTCCAACACATTATTGTCTTTTCCCTTTTTCCCTTTTCTGATTTGTAGGATAGCTATTAATTATTTATATAAAATCACGATAGGGATTTCAAGTAAGGGCTCTACACACTATCATAAGTCATAATAAAGAGTAGATGTCCAATGTTTGACCTCGTACTTCGATTAATATTTGTTCACCAAAAATAATTATTAGATGCTAAATCCAATTTTCACTCAGATTTTAATAGCTCCGAATTCAAGTACACTGCTTTTATTCTTCATCAGAAAAACGGTAAAAGGATTTCCAATCAGATCAGCAGATACATACATACATTAAGGAAGAAGATCTTCTCCTCTGCTTATAACCTATTTACATAAAAAAAAAATATAAATAACCGATAACCAAAATACTCATTCTCAAATAAATTAAAATACAGAGATAAAATGAGTTTTATACCATCTATCAATCTAAAACATATCCTTTGAAAGAAAAAATATTGACAAAAACGCATTTTCGAATTACAAGGGAAAACAGCAGATAAATGAACTCATCTATAACATGGGATGTTCCCGAGAAAAAAAAAAAAAAAAGAACAAATAAGTTAGTACAAAAAACGACGAATCTAGCTGTGATAAACAGTCAGTTAACAGAGAAAACAGCAGTTATCTGAATTTTCATTTAGCTTCAATGCGTGGTGTTTTTACAATTATTGGCTAAAGTTCAACAGAACTTGGAGGGTAACAAACAAAGAAGTTAGTACAAACGTGCACTTGTTTAAAAAGCTTTAGTTCTGAAGAAAGTGGCCCCCAAACTCATTTTGGAGCAGGCAGAAAAGGGTGATATGCACATTGCCATTGTATTGCATTATTACAGGTCACGGTTATCTGTCATTCAGTTCTGCATTAAATGAAAACCAACCAACCAGTGATTACCTACCATTCGTTACTTCCATCACATCTCAGAATCTAAGGTTGAATCCCTCATCTCTATATAAAGACCCCTTCAAACATTCACAAACCACAACCTCAACTTCATTCCTTCAACTGCAACTTTCTCTTCCAACCCTTTTGAATCATGGCTAGCCATCTGATTTTGCAGGTTACCTGCGTGGTTATGGCGCTGATGGTTGGTTTTGGACAGATTATGCCCTTGGCAGAAGCAGCTATTCCATGTGGCACGGTGCAAATGACTGTGGCACCATGCATAGCGTACCTAACGGGTCCTGCTGGTGCACCGATCCCTCAACCATGCTGCAACGGGGTGAGGCGCATCAACGACCAAGCCAAGACCACCCCAGATAGACAAGCAGTGTGTTCGTGCCTTAAAAACACTGTTTTTAGGATACCTGGACTCAATGCTCCACGTCTTGTAGCCCTCCCTGCCACTTGTGGGGTCAACTTGCCCTACAAGGTCACCCCTTCCATTGATTGCACCAAGTAAGTGTTAGGAATCCAGTTATGAATATAATTTCACATTGATTTAAGATGAGAAAAATTAAACAATATATAAAAAAAAGAAAACTCATAAATTCAATGTCATCTGATTTTGGATTAAAAGTAATGTTGTTTTCTTGTGGTAGGCTAGTATAGTAAGTGATCTTTCGGATATTTTTCTCCTGGATGTTAAGATCACTCTCATGAACATTTCAGCCAAATTCTATATGTAATGCTAATCACGAAGAGAGCTTGTGTTTAAATAATTTTGTTACTTTTTATTTAGCATATAAACTGTTCATGCATATAGTATATTTATGCAGATACTAACATCAAATTCACTTTGTTCATTGTAGGGTAACTTGAGCAGCTTGCAGAAGGGTTTATCCTTGATTGCTACATATATACCTATTTCGCAATAATAAGCAACAGAGAAGCAATAAAGATGGTCTAGTTTCCTACATTATCTGGACCCCTCTTACTAGGGAGTATTTTATGCTATAGGATGATGAACTCCATCTCCACCAATGCTATGACGTTGTTGTTTGTCCAATGATATAATGGATTTTATAACTAATATATATTTACTTATATCATCCTTTATTCTTCTTTTATTTTTAGTTTTTTTGTTAAATTTACATAATATTTATTAATGGTAAAAAATGAATCGATATCACGCGTTACACTAAGAATATATTATGACTTCCATAATCAAGTAATTATCCAATAAATACTTATTTATAAGAGTAGAAATATAAGAAGGTAGAATTAAAATCAAATAAGTTTAACTTATAAATTAAAATTAAGTTATGCATTGAAAAGGTTTGATAAAAGAATTTCTACTTTTAAAAGTAACCAATTTATGATTTTAACCTAAAAAAAATTGAGTCATTTTAGTTCATTATTTTCCTTTCCTAAATCTATAAACACTTTATTTTTTTTGTTTGGCTCAAGGGTGACGCATGATTAATTTGAAGGACACTGAAACGTTGGTGAGTATGCGAAGTGCAACATCATATTATAACTCCATAATATAGATACTTCTGAACTGCATAAAGGGGTGTAAGCTATTTGCAGTAGTGTTGCATGAAAAAGATATACATGTTAAACCAATGATTGAATCAAGGGAGGAATGAATGTTAGCATCTAATGGTTTATGCAGCAAAATTCTGAGCTGTTCTTTCTTTCTAGTTATTATTGAGTATTACACAAGGAGATGCAGGATGTTGAATTGTTACTTCTTGTAACAATTTAATATTATTATATCTGCTGATAAAAAGAACTAAGAAAAATAAACAAACAGAATCTTAGTAAAAATGTTTGACTTGATGTAAAATTATATTTAATTAATATTAAGATGTTTAAATAATGAAGCTGACTTTATTGAAAGAGACAAAATTCACTTCATAATGTCCAGTAGGCATGAGAGAAAAATCTAACGGACCCAATCCAAGAGATCGAAAAGAAAAAATAGTCCGGAACGGACTTATAATTAATTAATTTTTCTTGTATCTGACCCGACATTAAAATAATATTTTAATATTATAATTTTGTAAGTGTTCGATGATTTAGGTGGGTAGTTTTTTCTAGATTATGTGATTATTCATTTTCTATATATAATTTTGGATTATGTTACATTCATTTTTATTTTTATGAAATATTATTCATTGGTGGTTAATTTTATTTTAGAGAATAAGTTCATTAATCTTGATTTGTCTAAAACATTTGATTTATCATGTTTTTTAAAAAAAAAATTCAAACTATTTTTCTGTTTAGTGTCGTTTTACAATATTGCGTAGTAGATAAATTCAAGGATCTATTTATGTTGTTAAATTTGTAATTAGAAATTTTTTAAATCATTTAAACAATATGATTGGTGATTATTGACTATGACTTATTCATTACAATTGTAACGTAGTCACGTACTTAGCAATAAAAATACTCTTTGAAAATCCTAACAATGGTTTTCCAATGCTGGAAAACAGGAGTACACAACAAGTTGATCAACGAACAACTATAACTGAAAAATGTAGGAGTTGACCCTAATGTTTCTATTTCCAAAAATTCAAAGAGAAAACCAAATGCTAGTTTAACTTCTATAATTTGGGATCACTTTGCAAGAGTTCTTGAATCTATATGTGTAATCATTGTGGTAAGCCATTTAGGTGTGATCCAAAAACACATGGAACATCTAACCTACTTAATCACATTAACAAAAATATGTCCTAATATCTATATGTTGCCATTAATGATTCCAACCAAATAATTTTCACCTTTAAATGTGGTGAGAATAGCAATATTCTTACAACCAACCAAAAGTATACTTATGTTTGTCCAAAAGTAATTGTTACTTTTGTCATTGTGGATGAATAACCATTTAGGATGGTGAAGAGTGAGGACTTCAAAAACTTGTGAAGATAATTACTTTGTTGTCCCATCAAGATTTACAATAGTTAGAGATTGTTTTTAACTATATATGGATGGAAAAGTTAGGTTAAAGGCCTTCTTTAAGTCAAATTGTATTAGAGTAGCATTCATTATTGATTGTTGGATATCAATTCAAAACTTAAACTATCTAACATTCATTGCTCATTTCATAGACAATGTTTGGAGGTATTATAAAGGGATAATCAGTTTTTCATTCAAACCTAATCATAAAAGAAAAACAATAGGTAGGAAAGTTGAAAAAGTATTAAGGAAATGAGGACTTAGAAATGTATCCAGGCTTATAATTGATAATGCATCATTTAATGATGTGGTTGTTACATATTTCTTTAAAAAATGAAAAATATGGGTGGATTAGTAATGGAAGGATAATTTTTTCTATACAAGTTGTTGTGTTTATTTACTAAACTTAGTTATAAGTGACGATTTAAAAGAATTTTACAATTAAATAATAAGTAGTAGGAATCTTGTTAGATTTTTGCAAGGTCTTCACCATAAAGATTGACAAAATTTATAGAGTGCATAAAGTTTTCAAAAGTTGATTTCAAAAAACTATTGTGTTTTGATGTTCTCACAAGGTGGAATTTCACATATATGATGTTAGATGTAACAATAAAATTTCAAGATGCATTTGAAAAGCTTGACAATGAGGTCTCTGGCTATATGAGTATTTTTTTTTTTATGAAGGTCCCCAACTACTAACTATTGGAAACATGTCCAAACATTTATTAAGTTTTTAAAAGTTTTCTATGAAGCCATTAAAGTTTTTTCTACGTCAATGCATGTGAGTAAACACATTAAGTTAACTACTATTTATTTTGCACTAACAAGACAACTATAGTAACATCCTACAATTTTTAAGCACAATATCGTAAAAAATATACAATTATTCAATAATTTGAAAATATAAAATTGTTAAAAATATATTGTTAGAGAAGATCTGAAAAATTTATACTAAGGAAGAGATATCATGGGATTAGACAAAAGACTATTAACCTACAATGAGATATATGTTGTTGGACAAAGTCAAAAACAAAGAAGGATTCAATTTCTACTTGATAAGATGATTTCAAGTCATTAGACGATACTCTAATCAAAGGTTTAATTGAAAGGTTCAAAGCCATTAGACCTATATGGCAGAGTTTGTGGAAGTATATCCATAGACGAATAGTTTGGTAAGACATCAGATGGTACAAATTGAAGCAAAACAATTGGATGAATAAGGTAACCACCACCTTGAGAAATTAGACCAATCAAATTTTTACTATTACAAAAGATGTTTTCTCTACCTTGATAGAAAATATTTAATTGTTAAGATAATCTTAGAGAATAAAGATATTATTATGTAATTAGAGAATAAAGATATTCTTATGTAATTAATACTCCTGATAAGCTTGAATATGTAGGCCCTATTTTCTATTATTGACACATCATATTTTAGTATTCATTTCTTTATTATTAAACTAAAAATTAGTTGAAAGATTGATTGAATTACAACTATATAGTTAATTACCAAATCACAAATCACCAAAATATCATAAAAGAATTTATGAGAGAAACTTGTGAAGAAAGTTCAGCTTTGAACTCTCAAACCATGAAAATGAGATAGATATGTGTTGCATTTATTTTGTATTTCTTTAAGATATTTCTATATCCCCATAAATCATAAAACTTATGATTGATCATGTTCTTTAAATAAGTCTTTGTCTTGAAATTGGTCATTATTGCCTTTAATTCCAATTGATATCTCTATTTACTCTACCTCTACCTCCTCCTCCTCTAACGTTGTTGGAATGAGTTTTGGTAGAAGCCTTTAATATTTGCTCCTTCACTACATAACTTGAACTTTTGTTCATCTTTTTCTCATACAAACCAAAGAACTTTATAGTTCATTAACGAAGAGCTTAATCTTTGGATTCTTCAATTGTCCCACACAACTTAATCAAAAATGAACTATATAACTGACATAAATAGAAAGAAAATATCAATGAGTAAGAAAGTATTATATATATAATTTATCTCTTAAAATAATCAAAGATAGCAGGGGAAAATTGTAATATTTAATTTCATTTTTTACTTTTTTTTTCACCATTCATTCCTAAGAATTTGGTTACATAACTATCGGTTTGATTTACAATTTGTGTATCATCACTGATTGTTAATTTACATAACTCTTTTAGTTTACTTTTTTTTCCTCGAAGTAATGGAAAATTTGTGAAATGAAAAGGATATATGTATACTAAAAAGTATTATTTATTTTCCCAAAACATAACAATAAAAATTATAAAAAAGAAACGGATATGAAAAAGATTATTTTTCCCTCAGTGGCAGAGCAACAAACTTGGGACTACATGTGAAATTAAAGACGATTGGTGGTGCAACTTTGGTTGATGGCCAAACAAAAGATGGATTTATGAATTAGGTTAGGTGTAATCCCCTTTAAGCAATTAATAATACATTACCCTTGAAAAAGCTCTTAAAACCCTAATGCAAAAAATGACAACGATCATAGAATACAAGATATATCATAGATGCAATTAAAAAGTATGGATTATTAAAATATAATTAACATAACTGAAGTATAACCAATTAAAATCTATAATTAAAATATAATTATAAACATGTGTTACTGCCGAATGAAAGAAAAGATAACTCTGAAAAGCTAACTCTGAAAAGCTAAAATAAGATTTCCAAAAGCAGATTCTCTGTAAAGTAATGATGCGCAATAAGTGAAAATTGTCAGAAATGGCTTTTAGAATCCAAACAATAGTTACTGTGCATTGTTTCGGCTGTTATTGATGGGAAAGTGTGCAAGATATTATTGGCTGTTGTTACATTGTAATCGATCACGTGACCAAAAATACAGTATCCAAATTAAAAATGTCTAAAATAAAAGTATATTAAAATTTATTGAAAAACTCAATAAAATATATGCGTTAAACCAAGAAGTGCTGCTTAGAAGTCTAATCCTAAAGATAGAAAAATATCAATATAAACTTGGAAACTGCATTAAAAATATCAATATAAATTTGATTTAATAACTCCTTAAATCTTTATAATTATTTAAATTTTACTTCCAGATATTTATATCAAGAAGTCATGTACTTGAGTGGTATAAATATCATGGTAAAGACTAAAAGAATAATTTTAAAATATAAGGAATAGAGATTTAAGTTTGAAGTAACGTGTAATATGGCAGAAAAAAAATGCTGCTATACAAGTAGCATAATACGCCAAATTAACACAAACCAGCATCCTTTGGAAACAACCATTTTACAATGAATCACTATTACACAGTACTTAATAAACTTTTCTCAGAATAGTGAAATGTCTAAACTAATTACTTCCTTTACAGCAAGATTTCGAAGATAAAGTAAACAATCCTATTTTCTTTTCCTCAATCTTTCAAAAGTCTATGAACAACAATCTTTCTTTTGTAGAACATGTTACATCCTTTTGGTCACCTTAGAGGGTTACTCATAAATTTACTAAAATTGTATACCATAGAATGGCAACTCTTTTCATCTACAACAAAAAATTTAGCAGCACTTAAAGTTAGTTTTTGGTCCTCTTTGAAGAAAACAATTGGCGAAGAAAACCAAACCTTCCTCTGTTTCGGGCAGAAAACTCAGTAATGGTGCCATTGCTGGTTGTGGCCACCTCAGGTTCAGTGTTAGGTGGTGGCAAAGGAGGAGATGGTGGTGAGAGAGTGAAGAGAAACGCATTGAGCATGCGGATGATCTGACTAAAACTCGGTCTCAAGTTAGGATCTTCAACCCAGCATGATTGTATCACAAAAGCAAGTTCTGGTGATATATCATCTGGAATGTTGGGCCTCTCTTGCTGCAATCTCGAATGCAAACCATTTCATGATTAGCAAAAATAGTAACAAATCAAATTTTCCCATAAAAAAGGTAGCTTTTGAAAGCCAACAAGTTAATATATTAACCTTCATGCATCAACAGCATATATGGTATGTATAAGGGAAGCATGCATGATATACATGCATGATATATCCACAGATCATAGAGAAATTTGTATCAGTTATTTCTTACTTTAAACAAATGAGATTGATGATAAGGACCTAGTGATATGGAATTTAATACCTTAAATGCAGCAGCATAAGCAGCCTGCAAATTGGACATCCCTTCAAATGGCATGCGGTTTGTTAGTAGCTCCCATAGAACAACTCCAAAGCTATATACATCAACCTTGTTGTTGTAGTGCTTTTTCTCTCCCTGACGCAAAGTCACAGTACTGTACAACTGCAAAAATTCGTGTAAGGTGTCAAAACAAAGCCTTGTCAAGAATTAGAATAATACATTCTTAATGGGAAGATTTTGGTGCCCTAGAGGGTCCTAAATATGTGCATTATCTAAACTTCTACTTATGAAAAGACCTGGTTTACACATATCATCAAGTGGACTCAATTGTTTCTCTGAGCAGATAGCAAATTCCATTTTCTATATATAGTACTTCAGGGATGATAATATTGGACGTGCACTCAATAGCATCATGTTCCAAGATAACAACATACCTCTGGTGCCATCCAACGGTAAGTTCCTGTTTCTGCAGTCATCATTTCAGTAACAGTTTCTTCTCTTGCGAGGCCAAAATCTGCAAGTTTAACAGACTTCTGGTCCGCTGTAAGCAACAGATTGTCTGCATCGTGACAATTTCAAAAACGCAGTTGAATAAGGATACACATTTTAGTGCTAGAGTCATCAATATATACTCAGATCTCAAACTATGGCATCAATGTCAAAAGCTACTACCATTTTCTCTAAGAGTCAAGTTCCAACGAAGAATTACTGGCTAAGATATGTTTTCACATGACATTAGCATTGCAACCTCCCCTTTTCTCATCATTAATTTAAGAGAATGTAGCAAAAATAATTTTGACAAAAGTAAGGCCGTACTAGGATAATCTTCTTCAGAAACACTTAGTAGAAGAAAATCAGAAAGCTGGAGAACTTAAATGAGAGAATTTCTATAAGGTTAAGTGCCAAGCTAATTTTTAACTTATGAGAGAAGTTAGATGAGAGACACTTATTTTCCCTTATTTTATATATATATTATAGTATAGCAGCAAGCTGCAGCAAACAGATTAATTTATCCACCTTGTAAGTACTACAACAACAATTTTTAGTCACACAGGGACAGTACAATCATGGAATCCATAACAAATCGCCTAGTATATAATTTATCCATTAAACATAATATGCTATATATATAAAAATACCAGGTTTCAGATCTCTGTGTATGATTCCATTGGCATGTAGACAATCCAAGGCTCGAGCAATATCAAGAGCAAAGTTGATAGCCAAATGAAGGTCTAATAGTTTAGGACGGATACTCATTAAATATTTACGCAGTGACATTCCTGGTAATAGCTCTGTAACTATTACCATAAGAGGATCCTTACATGCTCCAATAAACTGCAAAAATATAATAACGAGGAAAGAAAACATACTTAGATTGTTATCTTCCACAAGAGGAAACCATCAATTCATACTAGCATGAAGGAAAGTACAAGTAAACTATAATACTTAACATAATTGCATAGGCTTCAATAAAAACAGAACTAAAGATAATTTTGTTACAATAGAACTGACCTTAACAAGATTGTCGTGGTGGACACGAGACATCATATTAACTTCTCGAGCAAAACGATTTTCAAGGGAAGCTCTTTCTTCGGAATTGCTCCCGCGATGCAGAACTTTGATTGCAACAATTTGATCTCTATACCTGGAAAATTATTAATCTAAACCCACATAAACCATAACTCCAACTTCCAGCAAATCACTTGTTGCACACACAAACATACTGTTGAACAAGTACTCTAATAACCAGCAACAGTTAAACCATCACAATAAAGAAAAATCCAACACTCTATACAAGAGCCAGAAATCAACTGTTCTTAAGAAAAATCAAATCAATACCATGCCAATGATGTGCTTCTTGGTGTTGTGGGAACCCCAGATGTCAAATCAGTTGAAGGGGCAAACCAAACTTTGTAGGTGAAATTTGTGACAGGTAGTTATTTACTGCTTGAACCAACAAAGGCTCAGTTCTTATTTACTCAACGATAAAAGTTAAAAAGTGATTTAGCTTAACAATCAGCCACAGCAAACATTTGACTTCTTACTTAGCACTTAAGCACAACACAAAAGCAAAATACAGTAATTCCGCCAGCTAATGGGACAAAAATATACATAATGATGAAAACTAAAGTGTAGATAAGTATCCCAAGACTGTATGATCTGAAATGACTTCTTAGACAATTTTTAAAGAAAACATAACGAAATTAAGGCATGGCATACAAATTACAAAACATGATAAACACATCCAAGGCTTAGCCACTGACCTTCCTTCATAAACTTTCCCATGAGCTCCTTCACCAATCTTGGACCCAATGAAGAGTAGTTTAGGGTCAACCAATAGATTCTCATCAATTGTTAGCTGTGTGGCTGTCAATGACCCATTTTCCCTCACTGATTTGGATTCAGTGCTCCCCAACACCGATTCTTCACATTCCCTCTCTTCTCCTCCTAACTTTCCCTCTCGGAAACTCATGATGCGGCCTTAAACCATACCCGAATTCCTCATTTTAATCGTTATCCCCACAAATTTTTTTTCAAAACTCATAAAAAACAATTCTTTTAATCCAACAAGTACGGAACAAAACCAGCAGCCCCAGAATCTCCCTTTCTAAATAAACATGTCTCCATAGTAAAAATCAACCCCAATTCCACTGAGTGCTAATATTCCCTTCCCCACACCGCGTCTTCAAACTTTAACCCCCCTCATCAACAAACAACAACCAAAACTCCAAAACAAGAAAAATAAAAACACAATTTTTTTCCTTTCACATGAAGCTGAAGAAAATCAGTAACTATCTTCTTGCTTCCCCCACCCCCAAAAGTATACCATATTCCTTGTTTACGCTTCAGTGAGAAGCTGACCTGTAGGTGCAGTTCATCCAAAGAAAATAAAAAAGGTAAAAGAGAAACAAAATAAGAAGAAGAAGAAGAAGAAGAAGAAGAAGAA
>Ga0099825_1005688_pt1 | contig 15901 bp, 5 predicted proteins | sample SiratroredBW_FD_76838 | JGI IMG/M metagenome (GOLD analysis project Ga0099825, IMG submission 76838) | Root nodule microbial communities of legume samples collected from California, USA - Siratro red BW | ecosystem: Host-associated > Plants > Roots > Nodule | place: USA: California | collected...
GGCTGGAGATAACTTTAAATAATTACTGTATGTCAAAATTAATATATATATATATATATATATATATATATATATATATTTATATATATATATATATTTTAAAATTTATTTAATTTGTTTTATTTAATTTTTATTATTTTTATTTTTTAAATTTTTTTTTTTATATTTTTTTAAAGATTAAATAAAATATTTTAAAAAATATTTTATATATATATATATATATATATATATATATATATATATATATATATATATATATATATTAATTTTGACATACAGTAATTATTTAAAGTTATCTCCAGCCATATTGCCTAGAAAGAGGAATAAATGTGGCAAAGAAAACGTAATTATATTTTTTAATAATATTATGACTGACAATATTATGTAAAGACTAAATTGATATTTTGTTGCATCTATAGTAACATGGAGAAAATTAACGCAAATGTCATATTAGCTAATGATATATATTCCTCGAACCCAAGAAGAGAATTGAATAGCCAAAGTGTTTCCGGGTGAAACAAATAGGCTCCGCAAGTTGAACGATTGTCTAAAGTTCTCCGAAAAGATAAGCCAAAAAGATAAGAGGAAAGGTAAAAAAAAAAAAAAAAACGTTTATAACATGTTGTCACTGATTATTTTTCTTGAGATTCTTCTTTGAAATTTGAAAGAAATTAAGAGGAAAAATCAGTATCAATCATGGGATAAGCCTTTATAAGATGAGAATCACGGATCAAGTGAATTATTTTATTCTTTTGAGAAAACGCATTTGTAATAAATTAACAAATAAGCATGATATTTTTTACAATACTTATATACAGATATTTTTAATGCGGTTCTTCAATTTAGAACTTTATTTCCATAATTTGTGCTATAAATACTTTTATTAAAATATATAACATATTATGAAGACGACACTCTAAGCACACCGTTAATGTTTATAATACCACATCTAACTTTTTCTTCAAAGAATCACACTTTATACATGACACTGTTTTTAATACTTAATATATAACTGTATATTCAAATTTTAAAATAAAAAACTATTAATTAAACTAAATAATGTATCTAGCTTATAGGGTAAAACTTATAAAAGAATAATTTATACTGAGTGAAAACTAACCCAAATAAATAACCAAATAATAATCACACAAAATTAATGTATTAACTCTAAACCCAAATTGGCCTTATCTATGTACTTCAATAAATACATCTCTGCATGCTAGCTGCCAGAAAATAACTGTTACGGAAACCTAAAATTATAATTATTATAATTAATATTAAGCTTTTATATATTGCCACTTGACTAATATTATGAAATTATATTCAACAATGGCTGGTTCAGTGGTTCATAGTCCACTTTGGCTCCAATATTATATATAAACTTTGACGGCTGCATAATTTATCATCTAACTTACAAAGTGCTAATATGTGTCTCTTTCTCTAACATCGTAAACTGAGTTTTTAATGCTATATATATTATATTCCACTTTTGATGCACTTCGGATTAGCCTATGTAACATACACAAATATTCACAAAAATAAACGAAATACAAATAGAGTTTAAGGATTTGAGTTACATATGAATTAAAATCTATGTAAAAAAAATATGTTTTTAATTAGCTTTGTTGTTGTCTTTGTTTATTGTATTTGTTGTTATAATGTCAACATAGAAGTATACATCTTCATTATTAGGGCACATGTTGCAATTTAAGTTCAGTAGAAGAGAGTCGTGGTCATGGGGTATGGTTCATTAAAGAGTAACACCTTTATCATTAAACCCACCATGTTAGTCTCTCATCTCCGATTGATCTTCCTCAGTTGCCTCTCACAATCAGAACCCTCATTCCTTCAGTTTTTGTAAGTAATAAAGTCTCACATAATTCAAAATGAAAATTAAAGACAACTTACAACTTTTTCATCAATTAAAATTTTCAAAATGAAACTTTGACTGTTGTATATAAAAGATTTGATAGATAAGTAGAGCTAGGTTGATTTGAAATATAAGATAAGTTCTCACTATATTAATGTTATTGAACATTATGAATAATTTATTTCTCAACATTAAACATATGATATAAATGAAACAATAATTACTTATGATCCTCTCAATAAAAATATAAATACAATATATATTGGACTATATATAATATATGTTGGACTATACACAACATATATGTGATTTTTTTTTTCATATTGATTAAAGTAAAAATATCACTACAAGAAAAGAATTATTTAGACACTAATTTTTAGTTATCAAATAAAACAGTTGCTAATAGTGATCAAAATAATCATCAAATTAGATTTTGGTTGCTAAATAACTACAAAATAAAAGTAATGATTTAATTTGGTAACCAATTAAGTCAATATAATTTATATGTAATAGGTAGCTAATGATAAATACTAATTATGACTTAATTGGTTACTAAATTCAATCATTACTTTTATTTTATAGTGTTATTTAATAACTAAAACTTAATTTAGTGATTATTTTGATTAAACAGTCATTTTATTTGGTAGCTAAAAATTGATATATAAATAATTTTTTACTTGTAATATATAGTTTTTTCATGCTTAATCATATTAAGGTCAATATTAACGTAATTTATGAGGGTGTGATCAAGCATCTCAGTTGCATAATATGGTAATGGTTGTTAATTTTGTCTTTCATATACTTATTCTCCTAATTAAGTATATTGTCTTCCGACATAAAAAATAATTTTTTTCTCTTGTGCGTTGTTATCTCTTCTAATACAACTAGCTTCCCTTTTACATGTGCAGGTGATAAAATAGAGAATATTTCAGTTAGAATATTACTTTTTCTCAACTTCTACTATGTCCATTTTTAAATTAATTAATTTATATTAGGTTTAGTTTTTATTCATTTTATTTATTATTAATGGTGTCTATTTAATATAGTGATTTATATAAGACTAGTTTAAATGTCTTAATAATATCATGGGGATCCATTTGTTGAATAAACTTAAATGTCATATCCTATTAGATTTTGTCATGCTTAAGTCATGTCAATCCGAGTTGTCTTTATTTATGTTAATGTTACCTAACTTTTGAATAATGTACTCAACTTAGGTATTCGTCCTAATTGTGGGACAACTCATAAATGAAGGTGAAAGTTTTGATATTATCCTTTATCATGTATGTAGAAAGATTTGAGTATCTTTATTAAAATTTTTTCAACAGAAACAAAAAATATAATTGCATAAATCCATGTGTTGCATGATGTAGTGTTATATGTCTTATACTTTTATATATATATATATATATATATATATATATATATATATATATATATATATATATTTTTTTTTTTTTTTTCTTTATTTATATATATTTTTTTTATATATATATATATATATATATATATATATATATATATATATATATATATATATATATCTTATTTAATCTGTCCTATGTTTATATATGTTTCTTATGTATAAGAGCATGATGATGATATTCTTATGACTTGTGGTGATGGATTTTATTCTTGGTTCTAATTTTTGTTTATATTTTCAATAACATAAACTTGTATAAATATAATTATTTTGGTCAAGAAGTATGAAAATATTAAGCTAGTAGTGATATTTTTCTTTATTTTATATGTTGGCGTCTCTTTTAATATCTGAATTGTTTTGAAATTGTAATTTTCTATCTTTTATATTCATGTTATATTAATTTAAATGAATAATCTACAATATAATAAATTCATATATTATCTTAATTATTAATTAATAATTTATTATTTTAATCAACATAAGTGTAATAGTGGAGATTCACTTTTCAATATTATTACTCTTCCTTGTAGTTTTCTATCTTTTACATTCATGTTATATTAATTTAAATGAATAATCTATAATAGAATAAATTCATATATTGTCTTAATTATTAATTAATAATTTATTATTTTAATCAACATAAATGTAATAGTGGAGATTCACTTTTCAATATTATTGCTCTTCCCTTGATTTTGAAATTATCTTATAAATAATTAGGAACATCTTATCTTTACCTTAATTGAAAATACCCATAAAAAATGAATCTACTATTATACAATTCCATAACCTTCTTTGGATTAAGGTTAGATACTAATAAAAAGTAAGTTCATGATCACAATGATGATACATGAAATATTTCACCTTTATACAAAGAAATAAAACAAAAATAACAAAAACAAAATATATGTATGTGTAATATAGTCATAATGTTTTTTATTATTTGAACAATGAATAGTACATATTTGTTTTTACATGAATTTTATACATGTAAATGACCCATGTGTATCGAAGAGGCAACTCTTTAAGTGTGATTTAATTTTAAATATTATCCATCCACGTAAAATTTTGGTTTCACTTTTTTAAGAAAGTACATATCATTTTGAACACATTCAATGTTTATCAATAAGATGTTATATGAAAGTAACTTCTTTTACGTAACCTAGTTATATTCGTAACATTTTATCCCATCCTAACATTTGAAATACTTCCAATTAATTCTTCACTATCATTTGACTCCATCTAATTCTATCCACATCTAATATGTAATGGAATGCACTCATATATGAAACTAACCAAACTTTAAGGATTCTCCTATAAATATATATACTTGAAACCAAATCCCTCTTACTCTCTAAGGATCACAAAATCATTAACTACGTGAAACATATTACCGCCATATGTAAATCTATATATTTTCAAACCCATAATCTAATTGGAACATGTACGGAATCATATATACTAATCATACACACACAAAAAGAACATTAAACACAAATTGAACTTCTAAGATAAGGATATACTCGAAATTGTCCACATCTAAGTCAATTCCAATCTCTAGGAATTGAGTATGGTTAAAAATGGGAGAAAACAGTAGCGAAGAATCATAAAATGTGAAATATATTGAAAACCTGTAAAGAGGATTTTACATTTTGCTTGTTGTTTTTGTTCAAGAAAGTTCTTGAATTTCAAAGCTTTTTGAGAAATGGGAAACAAACGATGTGGAGATTCGAAACATAGTAAGTGCACAACTTTTGTCTTTGTTGACTAAAATATGAAGATCATTATTACGCATGTGCTCTATGGAGGCACTAGAAGTATCATGACACTTAAGCAAAATTTATGAAGCATGTTTTATTGTTTGAAATTAGGAGAATGGTACTTTGATATTACTATTGATATTACTATTGAAAAAAACCTTCATTTGACACTATCTTTTATTAATAAAATATTATATATTAATAAAATAATAATATATCTTAGTATTAAATGAGTGTAGAATGTGAACAGCAATGATAGAATAACACCACCGTTTGAACTAATATAACAGATTAATAAAATTTACAAATTTAGTTTTCAATTTTATTAAATTTATGGAATTTACTTTTACCAAATTCTTATAATAGACGGATTACTTCATGAATTTTCAAAATTATCCATGTCCAGATACAATACACAGTCATACAATGTGAATTAGCATGGTTGTGTAAACGTGAATAAAAAACTCCATATTAAGAAGAAAGTACTTAACAGAAAGAATACTATATATAAATAACAAATTATACGGGTTATATTATCTCCCAAAACCAATGCTCCCTCTGGTATAAAAATAAAAATAAATAAATAAAAGATAAAGTAAAAATGAATGTGATTTAATTGAATATAATTTAGATTCTTTTTTCCCAATTTCATTACTCTGTTTACTTTTATTCAACCAACTACTTCACCTCTATACTTTCTCTTTTACCTCATCCAAACCTATCCTAAAATAAAATAAAAATTGAATCGGTGAATAATATTTGAAATATGAAGAGATTGTACTGCAAATATATGAATAATGTAAAGTAGATGGTGGTAAATTTTAAAGAAAGTGTTGAAGTATTCTTAGTTTGTTACTGTATAAAAAAATGAAAATGGGTGAAAAGAATAATTGGGGAAAGAATATGAGAAATAGAATAGTTTTATTTGATCGAAACACAGAAGGTTGTGGCTGCCACCAACCCCTCTTCACCTACTACAACCAAAACCAACGTCATAGGTTCGGCCACCCTCATCATTCTCCGCTTACCATCTACTCATCTTCCTCAAAGTCAGCGTCATTTAACGCCGTCACCGTTACATTCTAACTCAAATCACTTAACAATTTAACTTCAAATTAACTATAACCTTCTTAATTTTCAGTCCCAATTTATTTTATTTTATTTTTCTCTCACCATCTCACCTAACAAAATATAACACACCAGTAAAAAAGTCCATTCATTTCCCAATTTCTATCTCTCCTTCACTGTTAATTTGACACGGTGTGCTCCTCGCATCCACTCATTGATTTAAGAAAATAAAATAAAACGAGTTGGTTAATAAATTGTAAGAAAATAAAAAATAAAAAGAGAGTATACGTACTACGTAAGAAACACAACACACGGACCACAAGCTCCACCTAACACCCTTCGAGCTACCGTCACAATCCCTTCTATAAAACCCTCACAACTCTGTCACACTTTCAAGTCACTAAACAAACCAATCCAAAACAGACCAAATCATATCCACTTTTTTCAACTCACCACCGCAACGCCACCTAAAATGGATCTCCTCCTCCTGGAGAAGACCCTCCTCGGCCTCTTCCTCGCGGCGGTGGTAGCCATTGCCGTCTCTAAGCTCCGTGGCAAGCGCTTCAAGCTCCCGCCGGGCCCACTCCCCGTCCCCATCTTTGGCAACTGGCTTCAGGTCGGCGATGACCTCAACCACCGCAACCTCACCGAACTCGCCAAGCGCTTCGGCGACATCTTCCTCCTCCGCATGGGGCAGCGCAACCTCGTGGTGGTTTCCTCCCCGGAACTCGCCAAAGAGGTGCTGCACACGCAGGGCGTGGAGTTCGGCTCCCGCACCCGCAACGTCGTTTTCGACATCTTCACCGGCGAGGGCCAGGACATGGTCTTCACCGTCTACGGCGAGCACTGGCGCAAGATGCGCCGCATCATGACCGTCCCCTTCTTCACGAACAAGGTCGTCCAGCAGTACCGCCACGGCTGGGAGGCCGAGGCCGGCGCCGTCGTTGACGACGTCAGGAAGAACCCCGAGGCCGCCGTCTCCGGCATCGTCATCCGCCGCAGGCTCCAGCTCATGATGTACAACAACATGTACCGCATCATGTTCGACCGGAGATTCGAGAGCGAGGAGGACCCTCTCTTCCAGCGCCTCAAAGCGCTGAACGGCGAGAGGAGTCGCTTGGCGCAGAGCTTCGAGTATAACTATGGCGATTTCATTCCCATCTTGAGACCCTTCTTGAAGGGTTACTTGAAGATTTGCAAGGAGGTCAAAGAAACCAGGTTGAAGCTTTTCAAGGATTACTTCGTTGACGAGAGGAAGTAAGTCTTCTTTTTTTCCTTTTCTTCCTTCGTTATTTCACTGTCAACACCCCTTTCTGCTAAATTCAAACTGGGTCCTGCTTCATCAATATCATTTCATTTTCGTTTTTTAAGTCACAGCAGTAACAATGTGTCTACCCTTCAACTTTTTGTGATGATATGAAAAACACTTTCTAAGAAAGGTTAATTTTTAAATAAATTTTGTTAATCAAGATTATCTTTCTGAAATATGGATTTGAATAGTCTTTGTTAGTTTTTTTTAGTAATTTTTTACTGAAGTTCTTGATAAATGGTTCTGACAGAGGAACAAAATAAAAAGCTGTTCAAAAGCTTTTGGGAATTATTTACTAATACTGTGACATTGCTGATATAACTTAAATACTTTTTTTCATGATTATCTTTTTCGCAATCCCATGTTTTTTTTGTGTTTTCTTTTTCCTTTCTATTCCATTTTCAATCATATGGTTTCTTCTTACTTTTCCAATCAGTACTTTTTCCCCTGTTCCTTTTGTCAGATTCCTAACCCAGTTTTGCATCTCGGTGATTGGGCACAAGTAGTTTTGATTGAGTCAACTAATTTTTTTTCTCTCTCTTTCTTCGTGTATAATATGTTCTTTGAATGGGTACAAAAAGTGTTGAGTTTCAACTGGGTGGAAAGTAAATTTTGTTTTACTTGAAAAGAACCCTCCTAATGTTTTTCTTTCTGCTTTTTATTAGTTTGGTCATCATGACAGGGTCCAAAATTAAATAGCCAATTTTACTGATAGAAATTTGTAGTCAAGGAGTAGTTAAAAACATAGTAATGAGTTAAAGTTTAGTATTTATTTGTAATTAATTAATTAAATGAAAATTAAAACAGGAATATTGGAAGCACGAAGAGCACTAACAACGAAGGACTTAAATGTGCTATTGATCACATTTTGGATGCTCAGAAGAAGGGCGAGATCAACGAAGACAACGTCCTTTACATCGTTGAGAACATCAACGTTGCTGGTAAGATGCTGTCCCTTGTATTATATTATTACAAAATACTAGTACAGATAAATAAAATAATTATTATTTAAATCAAACATATAAATAGTAGTATATTTTAATAAATAAAATAATTATTATTTAGTTAGTTGTGTTTTCAGTATCGTCAACTAACGCCAAAGTTATCTGTTGTTTTCGAAAGTTGCCACGCAACAACAATTTGACCGATTCTTTTTTTCGCAAATTCAGGTTATTTATTCTATACGAATAAAATATTATGTAAAAAAACGCCTTCAAATGCGTGTAAATTTTGTGTCCAGTGTCTGATTTCTGCTTTTATAACCTAAGAGTAATTGCAATACGTCTTCATTTATGAGATACCAAACATAACGGTATTTATTAAGCGCAGGAAAATTTCCAAATGTGATTTATAGGGTTTAAACGATACACGTAGATATTTAGGTAGTCATTGAATTTATGAAAAGTGTGGGTTAGGTGGAAGCTTTAACTGGAGGACACTGGTTCGTCCCCATGCCATGTGGGGCCTCACTCTTATCTTTCTGTGAACTTATTTATTCTGACATGTGACTTGTTCTTATCTCTCTCTCATTATAAGGGTGCACTGACTTTTTTACCATTTTTAATTTGTTTTTATTTATTTAATTGGTCCTAAATATAAGTTGGGTAATAGTCATTTGGTAGGAGTAGTAGTAGGTAATGACGGTGACCAAAATGGGTAGGTGGACCTACATCAGCCAAAAGAGTCAGGTTGTTTACTTGTTTTGCTTTTGGAAAAGAAGAAAAAGAATGATTGAATTTTCGTGCTCACGAGGGAAAGTGAAGAAGAAAGGCATAGTATGATTAACATGCAATCATGAAAATTCAAACCTCATTTTATATATTCTAAAGTTTAGTTTCTACCATGGTGTTTTTTTGTAATTAATGTATGAAACGTGTTAATGGAACAGCAATTGAAACAACTCTGTGGTCAATTGAATGGGGTATTGCTGAGCTTGTGAACCACCCGGAGGTCCAGAAGAAAGTGAGGGATGAGATTGACAGAGTTCTAGGACCAGGGCACCAGGTGACAGAGCCAGATATCCAGAAGCTTCCATACCTTCAAGCAGTGGTGAAGGAAACCCTTCGTCTCAGAATGGCAATCCCTCTGCTTGTCCCACACATGAACCTCCACGACGCTAAGCTTGGCGGCTATGACATCCCAGCAGAGAGCAAGATTTTGGTGAATGCATGGTGGCTGGCGAACAACCCCGCACACTGGAAGAAGCCGGAAGAGTTCAGGCCTGAGAGGTTCTTCGAAGAGGAGTCCCATGTGGAAGCCAATGGCAATGACTTCAGGTACCTTCCCTTCGGTGTTGGCAGAAGAAGCTGCCCCGGAATCATTCTTGCATTGCCCATTCTGGGCATCACTTTGGGACGTTTGGTCCAAAACTTTAAGCTTTTGCCTCCACCTGGGCAGTCCCAGATTGACACTAGTGAGAAAGGAGGGCAGTTTAGCTTGCACATACTAAAGCACTCCACCATTGTTGCAAAGCCTAGGGCATTTTAGGCTTCACTACATGATCATTACCAATCCCCTTTATTATTTTTTCTTTCTTACTCAATGTATTATCAATGTTTGAAAATGGGGTTCCTCAATGTCATGTATAATCGGCCTGCTAATGGCTAGATGGTGATGTTTCTGTGCTGGTCCCATTGTAAATCTCTCACAAACTTCATCGATGGTTTTGAGAAGGTTTTGTAATAAACCCACACTTTCATCTCTAATCTTCTACTTCGTATGCTTCACTGTAGTAATATTATATTATATTATATATATATATATATATATATATATATATATATATATATATATATATATGTATAACATAAAAGTTTTTCAAATAAAAATAAAATTATTTTAACTTATCAATCTATTAAATATTTTTTTGATAAATTTTTTAATTTCATTTACAGATACTCTTAAGTCATTACCTAGAAAGACCGAAGGAAATAATTACTCAAAAGTATTTTCTTGTCAAAGAATTGCAATATGACAGTCTATGATTAAACATTCATTTAGGGGGTTTGTATTCAACCCCAACCACCACCATTTCATCTATCGAGTGTAGGTACCAGGTCAGGTGTGAGGTGATTGTTTTCCTTTAATTTTAAGGTAATAGAAGAAAAGTAATCAAGAAAATAAAAGCCTGTTACAATTCTTTATTCAATAATGATTATAAAGTTTTAATAAAGCAATTTATGCAGCCTTTTCATATTTAGCTTTTAGGAGAAAATAATGGCACAGTGTGTGTTTTCTGAAAATTTACATGTTAAAATTGATATTGGTCATCATATCCCATTAATTGAAGCATGACAACAGACACGAGAAAACACCATTATACAGAGAGGAGAAAAGATGATTATTTAAATTTTGAATTAATTTCCTTAAAATTCAAGGTGGTCATCTACTATTTAGCGTTTTATCAATCATTTACAACCTTTTATTATCAATCAGTTGCAGCCTTTTATTAATGTTATTTACTAAGTTGTATAGAAGAATTCAAACCTAAGTTCAGTGAATATATAGAATCTTTAATCACTAACCTACAAATTTTTTATGGTTATATTATTATATTATCAGTATCTATAATTTTTTTACTGTTTTTATAATTATAACTAGAGTAGCAATTATAATAATAAATTATAATTATAGTAATAATGGTCTTTTAGTTATTACTTCGATCACTAAAATTATTTTGTAATAATTTAATAATCGAATTCAAATTAATCGTTGAAATAAATTGGTACTATATTATTATTACCACAATTAGTGATCATCTTATTTCTGGTGCTAAATTTGATCAATAAAATTTGATCACTAATTCTTTTTATATTTATTTAGTGACTAAATTTAAATCAATTAGTAAAACAAACTAAGTTTTGATAATTAATTTGCAGCTAATTGTTTTTGTTACTAATTACAACCTATATATTTCCATAGCTAAAGTTCATGAGTAAATAAAATATAAACATGTGATGAGTTTGAAGTTTTATAAGTTCAGCTTGACTATTTTAAGATTTAAATCATAATTATAATGAGTTTTTACTGAATTTTAAAGTTAAATTTAAGATAATTATTTTTTATATAAAAATATTTATATAAATCTCAAAATAAATTGTTGAAAAATAGTTAAAAGTTTTTGAAGTCATAAAAATAACTTAATTTTTCACAAGTTTTTTTTTTCTCAAATTTCAATTATTTTGTTTAAATACAGCCGAAATTATAATTTTCTATTTTGAAAACTTAAACTAGTTAAAATCCCCTAAACAAACTTTTTCCACTTCTATGATGATTATTATTTTAAAATTATTAATGAGAAAATATTCCAACCTATCTCATTAAAAAAATTATTTATTTATTAATTATTATATATAAATAAAATTTTGTAAGTAAATTTATCACTATCTACATATTATTATTTACAGATTATTATGAATATTACCTAAAAAAATTCATAAATAATTAATTATGGATATATTTATATAATATTAATAATTAATATTATTATTCATATTATCATTAATGTGGTTAATATTATTATTATTATTAACATTAATAATATATAATAATGTTATTATTATTAGCATTAATAATAATAATTATTATTATAATTATTATTATTATTATTATTAATAATATTATTAATACTATTATTAATTAGTAATTATTATTATCAATAGTATAAATATCAATATATTGAATATTATTATTATTAATGTTTTTAATATTAATATTGTAAATATTCTTATCAATACTATTATTATTATTATTAATGGTATTAGTATTATTAATATTATTAATGTTATTCTTAATAATTATAATAATAATTATAATAACAATAATAATAATGACAATAAAACTAATAATTATTAAAATAATGATCACAAAGATTATATGTAAGTTTTGCTCCGAACTTTCTGGATTTGAATTCTTAATAAATATTTCTTTAGGAAGAAGAAATACAATTTAGGTTAATTATATTTTTATTTCTTTAAAGTACTGTAATTATATTGCAGTCTTTTCATTTTTTTATTTACGCCATTTGAGCTTCTCAAGCACAATGGTGCCATTGTAATTTCTTCATCAATTAAAATATGTCAACGTAGCATTGACTAATATATCACATTTGAAAAACTAAAGCCTTGGTTGGGGATAAATGACAAACCAAATTTACACGTTAAAATCGTAAATTTGGTATACATTTGACATAATTAAAATATAGTTACACAACTACAATACCTAATATAAGAATAATGCAATCAATCCTAAATTTTTCTTCTATAGAATTAAACTTATAATCTGCTATATATATGTGTTTATATATTATATAATAAATTAACAATCTCTATTTGTCTCCGTATATATAAATTATTCACGAGCTTTTAACACTAAATTTATAAAATAGCTAAACTTTGTAATCTCATGGTTAGTTTCTATAGAAAACATTCTTGTTTGAAGGGTGGGTCGGTGGGGGGTTCACTTGTCCTTGTCCATCATTAATCTTAGAAACCAACTTGAGGCTACCATCCAACTTGCACAGGTCACATCTATCAGAAAGGACAATCTTTAAAAATAATATTGATAATAAATCATTTTCAACAATTTTTTTTTTCTGTCTTCAAAAAATTCATCATTAATTCTAGTGCAAGTTTAATTTTAGCAGGAAGCACCCAATTTTCTTTTTCATTTTTATGGAGACAACATTCTCATAAGAATTCTTTGAGTATGTTTTTCCATACACAATTTTAGTAAATAAAAAATAAACAGTTTCTTTTCATAAAGTAAAATTATTTTTGTATAGATTAGAAGTCATCATTGGAAAAGTTAATATGAAAGTTTTTGTGTAATTTATGGGTAAACTATTTTTAGTTTGAAAAAATGTTTCAATTTTTTTCTTTGTTAAAGTTATTTAAAATAATTTACTCAAAGAGACTCGATCAGAATACAAATTAAAATTATAAATGATTTCATCATGATCATGATGTTAAGAAATATATTTAATCGTGGGTAGGAATTATACATGCCCTCAATTTTGATGATATAGAGTACATGTTGATCCAATATGCATGTGCATCTTTAGGTTACTATGCAGAGTTGCAAGTTTAATACCTCAACCCTATAACCTGCAAGATGAAAAAAGTAATCAACATATAAAAAAATTAAGACAATAAACATAAATAAAAATATTACCCCTTCAAAATAAAAACACTAATAATATTTACAATACCAAACATAAATAATGAATATAATAGAAGAAAAAAATGTTATAAATATATTTTTATAATTTACATAATATTTTTTTCAGAATAAAATCATAACAAAATTACTGACATAAAAAATGAATCAGTGTGATGATATTCTCAGTGAGTATTCTTTTCAAAATCTAGTGAATGGGTGATGATAAGGAAAGATACTTTTCATCTTGTATTTTAGTTTTTTTTTATCGGGAATAATATAATATAGTATATATATAACATGTATATTAAAAGATATTTTTCATCTTGTATTGTATTGTTTTCTTATAAGAAGACAATTTGAATAATATTTTTTTATTAAATACCAAATGCTTATTATTTAAATAAAAGTTTAAATCTAATTAGAACAATGTCATTGTTGATAGTGGAAATAGGACCAACACCATAAATGTAGTGATTAACTTTTAGGTAATATTAGTTAATATTAAAAAAAGCAATAAATGTAAGTATTATATGCACATTTATTGAATTTGGTTTGAAAAATATGTGACTAAAAATGAAAATAACAATACATACGTATATTTCAAAGTTTGGCAAGTTTGGTATACATTTAACAAAAAATAAATAAAAACAGAAGTAATTATTAAAATTATCTGATCATATAATTACACTCTAGATATCTTTTAAAGAATAGTATATTGATATATATATTTGAAAAAAAATCTTCTTTATAATTTATTAAACTTTTTTTTTATTTCTAGTTATCTTAAGATTTACACTTAGATTTTTATCATATTTATTTTTATTACTTATTTGTTCTTTTGATACATCATATTGAGTATTAAACTCTATAGTCGTTGCACTATGTCATCATTACCTTTAGTATACTTTTTTGTCAACTTAATAACTTGACTATTTTATATTATAATTATAAAATTTGTAATATCCTTCATCTAAAACACTTTTTCATCTTTTAAGAATTCAAAAATATTCATTTATTTATCTTATATATCTTCTTATAAAATTTCGTCTTTAATATGTATATATTGTAGGTTGAAAAGATCGAGAAAAATCTATTTATGAAAAGTCGAAGACTATTCCTCATAAGATAAAAACAAACTCAAACTCATCATCATTTCACTCATATAACAAACTTAATAAACCTGTTTATCAATATTAAGTAGAAATTCATATTGTTAATAAGGCTTATTATCATGGAGTTGCATATGGGTTTAATGAAAAGTCAATTGATCCACTACCATTCTTATAAATATGACTATTATTAATGTATATTTTTATTGATACTCAGACTAACTTAATCGTCAAAGTCTTTACAAGTACCCTTTCTCCCTCTAATCGAGAAGGAGAAGACGTTTGACTTAGAGATTTCATTCAGATTGCAGAAAATAATCCAAATACACAAATCGAGTTCGAGAAAACGGTTCACTCAAAGAAGTTTTCTAAAGAGCTAACCTTCAAGTTGGAACAAAGTCGAGGTCGATCAAAGTTGTTGCAGACCAAGGTTGAATGGGTGAAGGCCAAGTTAGAAGGATTGGAGCAATGATTTAAGGAGCTCCAAGTCGTTCATGAGAAAAAACGTAGAGATCATGAAGGAGTATTGTGATTAAAGGTGAAAGGGCTATTGTGAATAAAGGTGAAAGGGCTATTGTGATTAAAGGTGGACTGTGACAATTTTGGTGGTGACAGCCGGAGTAGATAGTGGTGCTTTTCTTCTTATGAATGAGTTTAGATTATTTTAGAAGTAAGAGAAGATGATATGTATAAGTTCTGAGTTTTTTTTTTTTTCGTTGAAATATATTACAGGTTTCTAAAAATTGAGTTCTAAAAGAAACTTTTGAAATGAATATTTCAAAAGTCATTTAAGATCTGTAGGGTATCTTTGGAAAAAGATCTTTTAAAAAGTCAAAAAATACATTTTAAAAGTCATACAACATATTTCGAGAAAGTCCTTTCTGAGAGTGGTTTCTTTTTAGAAGAATCATTTTTTTCTTTTCCTATCAGTTAAGGGGTGCGGGAAGTAAATAATGAGTGCAGAAAGCAACTGCCCCTTAAAGAATGAGTGGGCCTATCAAGGTTAGACAATCATATTCTTCTTATGAGTAAATGAGTAATTTCCTCATGAAATGTGACAATAAATACATTTATTTTTGGTAAGGAGGTTCACTTTAGTATTAGTCATAAAAATATCTTAAAACAATTATATATTAAAAGAATATATATATATATATATATATATATATATATATATATATATATATATATATATATATATATATA
>Ga0099825_1005692_pt1 | contig 15895 bp, 5 predicted proteins | sample SiratroredBW_FD_76838 | JGI IMG/M metagenome (GOLD analysis project Ga0099825, IMG submission 76838) | Root nodule microbial communities of legume samples collected from California, USA - Siratro red BW | ecosystem: Host-associated > Plants > Roots > Nodule | place: USA: California | collected...
AATAAAAAAAAAAAAAAAAAAAAAAAAAAAAAAAAAAAAAAAAAAAAAAAAAAAAAATAATTAAAAAAAAAAAAAAAAAAATAATCAAATGAAAGAAATTCCAATTAAAAGATGCACAGGAAGAAGACCTGAAAACATAAGGAGAAAATATTAAGGAACCACATATATAGGTTGAGGGGTCGATTGGTACATGTAAGATTTGATGCACATATATCTAAAAGGTACCAACAGTTTTGAGAACAATACTAATGGTACCTGCATAGCACCAGCCCCGAGCACAAGTTGGCATGTTCTCGTATTGAAAAACTTCAAGATTTCTACTACACGGTGAACAACTTCTGACGATAGTGTTGGCAAAAGGTTGTTCATATCAATGTACTCTGACAACATCTTCAGCAATATTAAGCCACTAGAACCAAACATCGCAAAAAGACAACTTTAAATTATTTACCGATGACAGCAAAAACAAAACTAGGATAAAAAATCATAAAAGACAAGTGAACCTCACAAATAGGCAACTTCAAATCATAAAAGACTGACAGATAGTAGTATATTTTAATAAAATAATAAAGCCTACCTACACAGACAATATTCAAGAGACAGAGAGAACACTGAAAACAGAAACCCAAAGGAACAGATGGTGCAACTAATTGGGCAAAGAGAGATGTTGAATCTAGATAACTAACCAGTTTACCATGTGATAACCAACACCTTTGTAATTAAGAGCCTGAGATGCAGATTTTTTATGGTCTTTCTCAGTATTGTTACTATGTGCTGATGTAATCCTACCGTGACCTTTATTTGGTTCCATTGAATCATCCAGGGATTTGGATCTATCTGATTTTTCATTATTCGTTGATGCATCAATGGAATTAGCCCGCATAATTTGATGTTCAGCACTGGATTGTGCACTGTTTTCCATTGGCATAGAATCATGGTTGGTGACCACACCATTGTAGCTGGTTGAATTATCATCCTCGGTGTCATTAAAGTTCTCAGAAGTCAAATTATCAGATGTAAAAAACATATTGACGATGGATTGAAATTCATCAGGAACATCTATCTCCACCCAGGTTTCCTGGTCAAGCACTGCTTTAATCTTTGACATCTACACGCATAGAAGCAGCAGTTAAAAATGATGTACAAAGATTTCAGGATGACGAATGCCATACAAAAACACAAAAAATTAAAACTAACCCGAGATTCATGCTGAAAATCAACAAAAGCCTTGGCCTGTGATTGCAGTGTCCCACGGATGCTGTATCCCAATCTCCCACCAATCTGTAATCATAAGCATGAACATTAAATCAGGAAACAAAAGTCAAATAATTTTTATATGCTAAGTTTTAAATCAATATGAAAATATATACTTTTTCTGTAGCAGTAATGAACTCCTGGGTAATGTTGTATATGGCTAGAAACTCCTGCAATTTCAACCTAGGATGAAGAATTGCACGGACCCCAAGAAGCTTTGCCCATCTTCCATGAGCAGCATCACATGCTGCAAAGACGGCTTCTGCGTTTTCTCGCAATATATCAGCTCTGTTTAGAACCAGATTCTTTGAGAACATCAAACAAATGGGACAACTAAAACACAAAGTTATTGCAGAACACAAAAAAGATCTGAAATGCATTCTCTCTTATTTTTTGAGTTTTAAATGTAGTAAGTGAATTCAAATGATGTCCCCAGTATCTTCATTTTTAAAGAGATGAAAACCCTGAAAGTGACATTTGTTACCAGCAAAAGGAAATTCAGTACAAGAGCAAGTAGCAGCAGAAGGGTCTAGCATAGCTTGCATATTGATTTAATCGTTGAGGTGATAAGAGGTATCAATCTTGCATGAAAAAACAAATTACTCCATATTTAATGTATCAACTATGTTAAAATGTCATTCCCAATTGTTAAAATAAATTAATATCAAGTGATCATGAAGCTTGTGTCATCTATCACAACTTTCACAAGTGAATAACAGTAGTGCACATTCTAAAAAATGTCATCCACAGCCTTTAATGAGAAACTGAAAATGTACAGTCAAAAAGTTAAAATACGATGTTTTAGCTAAGCTGGAAAAGAGTATAATGATGCAACTATGTGAAATAAAAAGAAGCAATAAGCACTCAAATCTTAAGGAAGAACAAAGTAGAGGCTAATATTAATATTAGAGCACAAATGTTTTTTGTTTCAAATTTCAATCCCCCTCTACCCCCTCGCCTCCAATTCTTATTTGGTAGCGTACTATAAAATGACAGGATAGAAACTGTTAAAAGATATAAAACCATTTATGTGTATCCATCTGACAACTTCAGCTTTTGGGCTAAATTGGGTCTTGACATATAGTGTGTTATTAAGAAGCATTGCTACATAATGCACTCCATAAAGGTATTAATCTAATTCTCTCAAAGCTACATCATATCATATCATATCACGTGTCACCATTCAATGAATAATCAAACTTAAAGGGGAAAAACAAAATTCTTTGCATGGAAAAGAAAAGAAAAATAAAAATTGTCATAACAACACCAATGAGTATCAATTTAGAAATCTTCACTATACAGGTGAACTCATTAGTTAAAAATATTACAATATTTCTAACTACATCATATCCTCTCAAAGCTACATCATATCGTATCACTTGTCACTATTCAATGAGTAATCTAACTTAAAGGGGAAAACACGGGAAAAACAAAATTCTTTGCATGGAAAAGAAAAGAAAAATAAAAATTGTCATAACAACACCAATGTGTATCAATTTAGAAATCTTCACTATACAGGTGAACTCATTAGTTAAAAATATCACAATATGCTTATATTTCCGAACTGGATTATATTGTTCAGTTGCTTGAGAACTACATAATAGCAGTTATCAATTTATGAGGACCAAAAATGTAAATTTTAAAAAAAGTCGCACATTACTTCCTTTCTAAATCTAAACACCAAAAAGAATCAGGAAAAAGTTTCCCAGTTTCTACTACAAGTATATCTGAAACAAGAACCAAGATTTAACCTGAAATTTTTTGACAAGTTGGAGGATCTCACAGCATCAATTGATTTTCCCTGAAATGAAGAACCCTTGGCAACACTTCTTTGTGGTGAATATGGCAAAAACGTAGTACCATGAACCTCACTTTCTTGGGATGTTTCTGCAGCTGCAGCACCATGAGCAATAGCTGCCACAACTGAATCAGCAGCATAATGACCATCACGGTTGTTCAAAATCCATTCAATGGCCTTTTTCACTTCAGCAGCCCGCACTAAATGTGCCTGCAATCACTAAAAGGAAAAAAATCTTATTACATCACTCTTAAAACACCTGAGTTGCAAAATAATGTATAACTGAATGCAGTAACCTGCAGATGCCATTACTATGCTTCTATAGCACACTATTGACAACTATGCCCATGCACAGCACAGCTAGCATCACTTCACTTGGATTTAGAGATGACCAACTATCAGTAAGTATCATCTCAGCTGATGTATATGTATTTATAGAAGTATGAGTACAATTATATCTCAAAGAGGAAGGCTATAGCCTATGTTCCTTAACCTAAAGCTAGGTACACCCAAAAACAGTATAATAATAATATCACCAATTTCAACAATCCCACTCAGACTGAAGCATATAAATTGTATGCACCGAGCTTAGAAGATATAAACTGAATTCTAGACCATGTTAAAGACTCTGAATGTGTGCAAGCTGGTGATTAGTGTTGATGAATGCAGTACTAAGTTCCTTTGACAACAACTTTTCCCTCAGAAATTGGAAATCGATCTCTACATGTTTGGTTCTCTCATGTACTACTAGATTGGAGGCAATATGAAGAGGGGATGATTATCACAATATAGTTTCATCTGCTCAACTTCACAAAATTTCAACTCTATGGAATAAAAGGCTTTTGATTTGAGTATAAGGAACATAGAGATATGTTCCTTATACGCATTCAGATGTAGCAAACAAACAGGAAAATTTATGGATGTAAAACTGAGAGATGTCATATTACAAGTTTCTAGGCTTAAATATTTGGAATCAATATTACAAAATGATGTGGAATTCAATGAAGATGTCACACACAAGATACAGGCTAGACGGTTAAAATGGAGAAAGAAATCAGGGGTTGTTTGAAACCTACCAAACTCAATTTGTTGTATTAATATACATTCAGCTACAGACTACGATAGTAAATGATGGCCTTTAAAGGGTAAGTGAGAGAAAAAGGTAGTAGTAAAATTGACAATGTTTAGGCAAGAGAAAAAGGTAAGAGAAGTAAAAATGATAACGTTTAGATGAATGTGTGTCCGCACAAGAAAAGGCAGGATACAAAATGATTGTTCACAACGAAATATTGGTTAGGCACCATGATGCAAAGATGACAAAAATTTGGTTAAAGTAGTTTGGACATTTATAGTGCGGACAGTAGATTGCATGGTTTTTAGCTATGCGGAGAGGGAGACTAAGAAGGACATCGAGGAAATTGTTAAAAGCAATCTAATGGTGAATAATACACCTGGGAATTTGGTCTTGAGCTGAACTCAATAGAGCATCGTGCAAACCATGCAGTAGACCTCACGTATAGTGGGATAATGACTTTGGTTATTGATTTTGAGCAAGCTTACAATATAGATATTTTTTTTATTTCTGAGCATTTACATATGTTTAGATAAATTGTTTAATTTGTATCCATAATCTTCAAAATGGTGGGTATCTGCTAGGTTCCTTCCTTCAGAAAACAAATTAATTCTTTTCAGGAACCAAACAAGGAAACAATTGAGAGAGAAAAGATAGAAACAAGGAACTATTTCGCTTAGTAACCAAAAGAATGTACACAATTGTACCCAAAGGAGCACAATCCTTTCACACTGGATATCCCAGTGGATTATACAAAACAAAAAAGATACCCTCTCTCTTCACTAGGAGGGCTATTTATACCCACAATTAACTTCCAAAACCTCGTATTCTTTCTTCTAAAATATACTTGTAGCCCGTTTGGTCAGTTCAGTCTCCTCCCTAACACCATCCTACTATACGGCATAGTGGTTCTGTGGTCAGGATGGGCCACTCCACACAATTACACATTTATTTGTCTTATAAGAAGAGTAATTTAACAGAAAGAAAACTAAATGAATGATAAGAAATCCCAACAGTCAAACACCAGACACGACACAAACCCCAGAACGTAACTAATAACTAATAGCAACCATGAGACTGCAGAAACACACAAATAATGAGGATTGAATTACGATTTTCGCCTTCTAAAAGTGAAGGTTTATATGATAAACCTTCACAATGGCACGGCTAAAATAAATCCCAGGACACAGCCAAAAGAAGAAGCATATCTCTTAAAACAACTGCTCAAGTCCTATGATAATAAGCCTCGTGTTTTGGGTTTATATTCTTATTATTATTATAATATTTTAAATCATTTTAATTTTTAACATTTATAGTAGAGTAAATTAATCTAACATCCCTTGAGAATTTTTCAAAGTACACTTACACCCGTTTTTTCCACCATTACAGCGTCTCCCTTTCCAGGGCTTCGTAAGGAGATGCATATGTAATGTGAAGTGAGCTGACAATGGAAAGTTTTTAAAACAAAAATGAGGTTTGTGTAAAATTTAAAAAATTGGGGTCTCTCTCGATGTAATTTGAGAAAGCTTCAGGAGGCATTAGTGTAATTATATTTTATAATATAATTAAATTGAATTTGGCCCAAGTCCTAGCTTTATTGGAGAAGTGTTTAAGCAGAGAGAAAAAACATTTTATAATTCACACAGCAAATGAGTATCCGACACCTGTCAAAAGAGTGTCAAAATTCAAAAAAGTGCTGAACACGTGACAACTCTTTAGGAGCCGTGCCAAGGCTTCCTAGACATAAACACACATCATCTACATTATCAAAACTGAATACATTTCAAAAGACTGCAATATTCTAGTCTAGATGATCTAACAAATTAACAATTGCCAAGTATAAATTACCTGTACTATTAAGAAAATAGCACTCAAAAGATGAACAAAGCAGTCAGATGATAGGCTCCTTAACTTGCTAGCAAGTGATGCACCTCCACCTGAGTTACTATCTAGGATTAGCAAGTTGAAAATACAACGGATCCCACAAAAACATAACGCAATACAAGCACATAAAAGTATATCTTCTTATAGACAAACATCAACAATTATGCTAAAGAAATTCTCACCATCTGCATCTACAGTTCTGTCTCCAGAAAAGAACTCTGACTCTGAACCTCGAGAAGCAAGAACTGGAAGCAACTCAGCAACGGCAGTCTTAATAGCACTCTTCATATCAGCAGTCAGTGTATCTCGATAAGTCCTCAGAACAGAGGGAAGTTTAGCCTGAAAATAAGGTATTATTTAACCAAATTACGACAAGTCCAGGTCTTAATAGCAATCTTCATATCAGCCCTTGGTTTATCTTGATGTTTTATAGTGATGTTTATCAGAAGAACAACAAGCTCATGCCATCAAAGAATGTGAAATCACTTAGCATGCATAATTCCCAGCACAAAGAAATACCAAGGGAGATAAAAACACATCAGACAAATGAGTAGCTAAAGGAGCCAGGGTAAACTAAAGAAGAAAAATCTTGGCTCGTACACCCACTCATCCAATGAAACATTTTCATATATACTACATTAGTTTTATTCTCTTCTTAGCTTTTTATAGCTTAACAATGCAAATCTTACTTATATGAAAAGTTTCCCTTAAGCTTGGGCAGTATATTTCTGTCACCATAGAACACCATAATTACAGCTAATTTACTCAAAGATAAAATACAGCTAATTACTTACAGTTCTGAGCAAGCCAATTACAGTAGGAAGCAGACAATCTTTGAAATTATTGCTTTCCTCTTCTTCCAACTTTACCTGATCATGAAACAGATTAGATCACAAACTGCATCCTCAAATTTCACAACTATATGACTTTACATTGTTAGACTTTCAGCTACTCAATCATTGGATTAAAGCCAAAACAGAGTACTCAATGAATTGATGGGCAGTGTGTAAAAATTAAGTCATGAAGAATCAATAAGAGCTTTTATTTAGTAAAAGATGAGCAAAAGCATCTTAGTATACAAGTAGAGAAAACAAATAAACCCATCCACGTGGGTATTGTCAGAACTTGTCCCGAATTTTGACAGAAAATCCCCACATTGACCGAATATGGGTATAGGTAATACTAGATTTTTTAAATTAGACATGGGGATAAGGATGGATATGTACCCGCCTCATTTGTGTCCCTATAACCGTCCCTGTTTTAAATTACTAAATCATCCTTAGTTTATTAGGTAATCTAAAATACTTATTTTTATTGTTCTCGTTGGTCCTATATCTCTTTTCATTTGAAGAATTCTTATTTTGTTATACAATTTTTCATTCTCTCTCTTAATTTTCAACTTGTTTGATATCCATCAACTTCACTCAAATCCCTACAGTAATTTCTCTCATCACAATCCCAAATATACATTTTTCCATTGTGCGCTGCTATGTATTACATTTTAAGAAACTTAAATCTTAATTTTATCAAATTAAATAGTTTAGGGTTTATGCATAACCCGGCCTGCCCCACCCCTTTGCCGTCCCCATATACAAGACTGCAATCCAACTACGTTGACACCCCAATCTCTATCAATCATCTATAACACACCTAAACACCGTTAAGAAAAAGGAAACAGAAACAAAGCCTATGCTAGCATCATTTACCCTTCTATCATTACTTGATTCTACTACTCATCTATGTTCCAGCACAAACGAATTTGAATTTTGGATTCTTCATGTGTGTTCTCCACAAAAATCTTTCTCAAATGCAGACATTCTAAATTAAATAATCAGTCTCCCAAAAATTACAATTCCATCCTTTACAAACCCATTTGAAACTTTTGCACTACCCTCCTAAACACAGGTTTTTCTTAGACATAGATCCTTGATAAGATAAACAAATATAATAAAATGTTAAAACATTCATATACCAGACAGCTTTTCACCAGACGTCTGTTACATGCAGACTAACACTGGAACCAGTAGAATAGGAAAATAATGGATTTTATTCAAGAACTCTAATCCCAGTTCAGCCCCAGAGTGACAGCAGAACTAGATAAGAACAAATGCTGAATAAAGAAATGGCCTTGTGAGTTTTGAGAGACCTAATATCTCTTCAGCTGAATTCAAAAAATTGAGATCCCCTTAACCTCTCTCTACCATCCTATTTAACAATCATACCTCCTCACATTTTAGTAATGCAGTTGAAATCAGTAATGTTTAATTCAAAGGTTTTGTTTGGCTGCAACTCTCCTATTTATTCTCTCATAGTCCCTCACAATAGATGTCAATACCAATCACGAGCAAGTTTAATAAGAAACAGTGACCCATTTGTTTCTGCACTGCAAAGAGGCTTTTTTATGACATAATATGGTTGTGATTCTAGATCAACCCAGGATGTGTCCTTTCCCCTGGTAGATTATTTTAAAGGAAAAATACTTTTTATTGAGTAGAAAAGAGGTTATGATATCCTTTAGGGAGATTACAAAAGAGGAGGGTGATATCATTGCAGATTGATTGAGTGTGCTGTCTTGGCAGTTCATTTGTGTACATGGCAGGAGAGTAATGTTAATATTTTCCAGGGTATCTTCTTTCCCATTTATTTGTCAAAAGATGTTTTTATAGCCCCCTGATCCTTGGTAGTGCTCATTTCAAAGGAATTTCTATTATTGATTGATATGCAAATTTTCTATTATTGATTGATATGCAAAGAGATTGTTAGTTTTGTTGCACTCACGAGCCATTTCAAATGAGATAAAAACAGTGTCTTAAAAGACAACAATACATTAAGCAGGTTGTCTATGAAGTTTACTACTTATACAACTAAAAAAATTAACGTTCACTTTTTTTAGTAAAGTTAACCTATACATGTATACATGAACTCCATCAGCAAATGTTAGCTCCTATAAAGCATAAGAATCCTCCATAGGAAATAGTACCCACTCAAAAAAGTAATGATAAAGATTTGAAAGATTTCCAGCAAGGAGTCATAGAAAATTAAAGAAAAAGCATTGAGAAAAATAAATAAAGATACAATCTTACTTCATCATCCTTTCCATTCATTGGAAGGGAGGCTCTTGCTTTAGCTTTGGATAAAATTATCCCATCTTTTTCTGCAGCGTCTTGTAAGGAAGCTCGAATAAACTCTGCTGATAGAATGCTACCAAAATAATACAATACATTACTAAATGTCCAATACAAAATATAACTTTACCCTTTTCTTTCGCATTTTTAAAATTTTAGCAATGTATAACAACCAAAAGTCAAGATTTCAAAGTTCAGAATACCAATGGATAAAGAAAACATATTTAAGAAACAAAGAAGTTTAAAATACTTCAAAATAAGAACGGAATTACTTCCTAAACATAATAATAAAAATCATTATTAGCATAAAATCATTTGATATGATTTTTGACACAATTGATAGATTGAAGAGCCAATTACTCAGTAGCCAGAGTAACTGCTCAAATTGGCAAAATTATAAGATTTAGTACAGAAATTGAGTCATGGACCAAACTTCTACTGATGATAACCGATGCTAGCCAAAGCCAAAAACTGAAGCTGATTTTTCTGTAGAGAAAAGAATAATGATATATGGACAAAAGGCCCTGTTCTTCCATAGTGAGGAGAGAAAAAGCTATTTTTTTTTTTTTATCTATTTCTTCCTATCTGTCATTTGACATTGAATGTGAAGATGAATAGAATAAGGAGACAGAACAAAGGTATAAACTTTGGGGATTGGACTAGAACTAGGTTAAGTTGATACTGGATAGTAATATTCAAGGTATGTCCACAATTTTGTTCTATAGACTTGTGGTTAGATTGTTTTGTGATCAATTCCTGGTTTAAAATTATTGCTATCAGACTTATGTGCATGGAATACAATAGAATTACACATTAACTATATGCATTTCAAGCTATTTTCCATTGTGTCTAAATCTTATGATTCAATAGGTAAATATTGTTTCAAACCATCTAAGCAATTAGCTCAACGCTATTCTCTTCTAATTATTACTCAGCTCCATAAAATCAAGAAACTAGAAAGCACTGTTTACTGAATTTTAAGATGCAAGTACATCATAAAAGGCGTACCTGTTTATGGATTCTATAAAGCCTATTACATGATCTCTAAGATGCCGAAAGCAATGTAGACCACTGAGCTCATCTCCATCCTGCCAAAGTTACAGGAAATGAACAGGATAAATTAGAACAGAATTTTCTCTTCAACTGTCAGGAATTCAAATCATGCTATGCCATAAACAGTCTACCAAAAAAACTACCCAAGTTCCACAAAATGACTGATATCAGCTAAGCATTAATCTCTAGCCTCATCAAGCTAAGTTAAAAACAGTATGCATCCCAAGACCATCATTTACAAGCATACACTTCTACACCATATTGCACAATGATTAAAGGGATACCAGTAAATGTTGCAAATCATCAGTCACATCCAGCGCTCCAGCACAATCTGCAGATGCAACAAGCTGTATCACAGCAAAACCAAATCAACTTGAAAGCCTCAAAAATAGCAATAATCAAAAACAACCAAAAATAACAAAGAAAAAGACCAAAAACTAAACAAATAAATGCCCAACACGGAATCAATAAGGATTGCTAAACAAAAAGAAATTTGGAATATGTTTATCACTGAGAGGAGAGGAATAATAAGTTCTAGAATTTTCTGTTAGACTCTGTTAATGCTGAGTTGGCAATTTGTTAGATTGGTTAAGAGAAATTCTGTTAGAATGAGCACATGTCCTAGATTAGCTATATATCATTGTAATTTCCTTTATTGAGTTGCTGAATAGAATACTGATCCTCTTCCTTTGTCCTTTACTGTGAGGGGTATCTCAGCAAATTTTAATACAAATAATCCTTTTTGGCTATGTAATACCTTTTTGGCTATGAATAGAATACAAATAATCCTTTTTGGCTATGTAATACCTCAGCAACATTCTGAGCTACAATGAGATCTTCAGACCACTATTCCAGGAAAATGTTATTGTTTTATAATCTAAATGGACCATTGTGGCTCAAAAGAGCTCCTGAATCAAGTCATTCAAACCCTAAAGCAACAACATTATTTACTAAATTATTGGGCTACCATTATGATATTCATTTTAAGTCAAGGAAGACAAATACAATTGTTGACACTTTGTCTTAACTTCCATAAATAGAATTTGTCGTTTGTTTGTCCTTGTTAGTCCCTCAATTTGTTTTTCTTGATGATTTAAAGCACGACCTTCAATTAGATCTTTTATTTCAAGAAATTCTTGATAAATGCACCTCAAACTCGAACTCAGACTTAGTTCATGAATTTAAGTTCCATGATGGTCTATTGTTGCAACAGGGAAAGATTTGAGTAAGTACCACTTCAACATTCAGAGACCTACTCCTCAAAAAGCTCCATGAATCTCTCATAGGAGGCCACACTAGCATCCATTGTTTGTCAACATCATACTTTCCCTAACCTACTCCTCAAAAAGCTCCATGAATCTCTTATAGGAGGCCACACTAGCATCACTGTTTGTCAACATCATACTTTCCCTAAGAGCATCATGTTGGATCGAGATCCCATCTTCATTAGCAAATTCTAGAAAAGCCTATTCAAGTTAAATGGCACACTTCTTCGAATGAGCTTTTCTTATCACCCACAAGCAGACGGGCAAACAGAGGTACTAAATTGAATTATCGAGCAACACCTTCGAGTTTTTGCTCGTACCAAACCTGGTCAAAGGCTCCTTTCTTCTTTGGGTTGAATTTCACTATAGCACTTCAAATTACTCTGCCTCAGGTTTCTCTCCTTTTCATATCATGTATGGGAAACCGCCTCCTTCCATTATTTCTATGTTAAGGGATCATCTCCCATTGTAGCTTGTGATTCACTTTTAATCAGCAGAGATAAGCTTATGACGTTACTCCACAAGAATTTGTCAAAAGCTCAAAAAGTTATGAAAATCACAGCAGATTAACACCAAAGGGACCTAACATTTGAGGTTGGCTCGTGGCTATATTGTAAAGCTTCGACCTTAATGACAAACTTCTGTTTCTGGTGTGAATTATCACATGTTCACAATGTTTTCACTGCCCACTTTTGAAACCATATGAGGAGCCCCTTTCCTACTCTAGTAAGGTTCCATTCCAATTAGTGGACAGCAGTCCATTAGCTACACTGGGGTTCAAGAAAAATATTTGTAAGTGGAAGTTCGTTAAGATGGCTCTAGTGCAGTAGAAAGGTCTTTCTCCAGATGACACTTCTTTGAAGAATTGGGATGATCTGCTACTTACAACCTTGAGGGCAAGGTTGCTTCTGATGGGGTGGCATTGATGTGAACATGCAGGTAGAAGAGACCCAGACCATTAGGCCCAGAAGGATTAAAACAGAAAAGAAATTCAGAATATGTTTATTACTGAGAGGAGAGGAACAATAAGTTCTAGAATTTGCTGTTACATTCTATTCGTGCTGAGTTGGCAATTTGTTAGATTGATTATAAGGAATTCTGTTATTATGAGCACATGGCCTAGATTAGCTGCATATCAGTGTAATTTCCTTTATTGAGGTGCTGAATAGAACGCTGAGCCTCTTCCTTATCCTTTCTTGGGGATGTATCTCTGACCTTGAATACAGAGAATCATTTCCCCCATCAGCATTCATGACGCGACAACTAGTAATTAAACAACCACCTTAAAGTTCCCCAAATTAATCCACAACCCCACCAAACTACAATAACTCTAAAACACAAGCACAGTTTCGCATGAGACAAACTCAGATATAATTTCATAGGTATTTTCGGTGTTGCTTATGTTGATCTTTACCACAAACTTTTATTGCGTCAATTACTTATATAATTCTGATTGATTGGATAACAGCTCCCAAAGTATGTGAGGAATTACATCTATGTTTCTCCTCTAGCCCAAATCCTACTCAGCAAAGTTTCGACACTCACATCGCTATACTCTTCACAAAAACATCAACAAAGGCGAAAAGCAGAAACATCACAATCAAAAATGCAAAAGCAAGAGTACCAATTTGAGAGCCGAGAGGGCCTGGTTGACGTAGAATATAAGCCGGAGTTTCTGCAGGAGCGCCAAGAGGTTGGTCCGGGTGCCATTGAGCTCCTGAATCTGGCGCGCGTCGTGGACCAAATCGGCGTCGAGGAGGCGAATGGTGTCCTTGAGATGGCGAATCTGCGTGCAACCGTGGAGGATCTTAGCATCGAGGTCCTGCAGCTGCCCCTGCGCCTCGAAGAACGAGGAGGACCGGAGCGAGATCTCCTTCACGAGATGGAGCTCCACAACATCGAGGTAGTGCGAGAGCTTCTCCTGCAGCGCGAGGTTCTCGGCGACGTTGGCGAAGGGGCAGGCGGCGCGGAACGTGGCTCCGTCCTCGAGGCGGAAGTCCTCCTTGAAGTAGAGCGCGGGAACCTCGCGGAGGCAGGCCACGAGCGCCTCGCCCTGGCCGGAGGCGGCGGCGGCATTGGCGAGGTCGTTGATCTGTTCCTTGGAGGTGTGGTTGCGGATGTCCTCGAAGCGATGGTAGGCGTCGGCGATAGGAGCGACGTAGTGGTGGAAGTCCGATCGGGAGACCTCGGAGGCGGCCTTGGCAGCGGCGATGGGCGAGAATTCGGGCGGCGCAACGGCGGTGGCGGAGGACCACCAGGCGCCCCAGGAGGCGGCGTCGGAGGCGTGAGGGTTATTGAGAACCGAAGAGAGGCTTTGAATGGAATCGGAATTGGATTTGGAAAGAGAGGCCGAAGAAGAGAGGGAGGTGGCTGACCTTCCCCACGATTGCTGCGAAGGTGGGGAATCCATCACATTACGATTCCGATTTGAATTGAAGATTCTCTTCCGTTAATGTGACGAATTGCAGAGTGTGGATTTTTTGGGGTTCGTTGGGATCTGAGAGAGGGAAGTGTTGTGCTCTGCTGGATCGGGATCTTCAACCCGGAACCATCACACACCGGAGAAAACTGGGTGGGGCTTCCAAAATTTAATCTTATTTCTTTAAATTAAAAAGCCAATTTCTTTTATTAATAACTAATTTTCGTAAATGAATAATACTCTTTTAATTGTATTTTTATTTATAACATGCTCACGAAATTTCGGATTATTCATATGCCAAAATCAATAATTAAGATTCTTCCACACCTTCACCACATTTTTTGTTTCACGCGGAGTGTCGCCATCAAGAACCGTAGAAGACATAAAAGATTAAGAAAAATGAGTTTCAAATTAATAATATTAGTTAAATATGAAAAAAAAAAGTTATAGATATATGTATTTTATGTTTAATATTTTGAAAGTGAACTATATAGGAATATTTAGGCTGAGAAACATTTGTCGTCTCAAAAGAAGATGTTGTGATTAATTTAGTTTGTGTAGGGTAATTATTTTCTAAAATTTAAAAACTGTTCACAATTGTAATGAGAAATATTAAATGTTATATTTTTAATTGATTTTTTTTTAACTTTAAATTCGTTTGTTATACAAATTGTTATTGATGATGGAAAATTCTTTCGAGTTTAATGTATTTTTTAGTTGAGAACTTCTTTTAGTGCAGAAAGAATCAATCACTGTATCAGCTCTTTTAAATTGAATAAACCAAGGGCACTGTAATTTTAATCTGAAGGCATAAATCTAGTAGAAATTTCAATTTAGAATTTTCGACCAAGATTTTGAATGGTAAGCTTTAACTCTCTATTTTTCTATGAGTTAAATATCGAAACAAGCTTTAACTCTATTTTCTATGAGTTAAATATATTTTTAATTCAATAATACTCTTTAGTTTCTTAAAGTTAGATTTTTTTTTATTTTTTCAAATTAAAAAACGTAATCTTAAATTTCAAACAATAGTATTTTTCAATTCCTTATTAGTGTTATGTGTGTTAATGACATACTTAAGAACAATGAACAATTTACGAGTAACTAAAATGTTTATTAAATATTTTTTTAATCCTTTGAAATTGAAATATATTTCATTTTAGTTTTAAATTTTAAAATTAAAATTTTTCGTCTTTAAATTTTAAAATTGATTCTTTTAATTATTCAATTTAAAAGTGATATTTTTTGTCCTTTAAATTTAAAAATGGTTTTTTTAATTCTCAGAATTTAAAAATGTTTCTTTTAATGTTGGAAATTAAAAGTGCTTTTTTAATTTTTTTTAATTCAAAAATATTTTCTTAGTCCCTTATATTTAGTTATGGTTTTTAGCTCTCTAATATAAAAACAACTTATTTTTAATTTTTAAAGTTGTCGTTGTTAAAACCAAATGCTTTTAACAATTTACAAAATAACATATATGATAAGTCAAAATTCCAAAATTTAGATTAATAAGTAATATTTAAGAAAATTATGTTAGTAAAATATTATATATGGTTATACATTATAACCATAAGTCACTATACATTGGCCTCAAAATAAAGCAAAAATCAAAAATTCTTTTCTTGCTGCACCTAATGTGAAACTATCAAAAATAGTCAAATTTAGTATTCTACGGAAAGACCATTCTCGAACATCCTTTAATAAGATTTATTGAAAGAGCTTTCTTGCAAAGTTTAGAATTCATTCTGAATTTGTTTTCTTTTAACAATTTATAATGTTTTCTAAATTGTTGTTTTCAGAATGATTCGGTTAAAATAAACTTAAACCAATTCCATAAGCTTTCAAATTGAGGATTTCAATTGGAGCTTTACTTGACTTTTTTTTTTTTTTTTAATTTTTATTTTCCTCTCCATTTTCTTTTTTCATGGAGACTTTCCTTTTTTGTTAAGTTTAATATTTTTTTTAATTTCATTTTTTTTAATTTGCCTTTTAGGTTTTTTTTTTTTTTTTGTTTTGAAGGTTAAA